>SMEO01000030.1_pt1 | contig 42762 bp, 36 predicted proteins | sample 2456251 | NCBI WGS metagenome assembly SMEO01 (sample SAMN10132594, study PRJNA489261) | soil metagenome | isolation source: day1 control-silt loam soil ammended | place: USA | reverse complement strand
TAATTACATTTATTCTGCTTCAATTACATCTGCAAAAAGTCCATACACATATTTCTCAGCATCAAATTCCTGCAAATCATCCATCTTCTCTCCTAAACCAACAAACTTAACAGGAATATGGAGCTCATTTCGAATCGCTATCACAATTCCTCCTTTTGCTGTTCCATCGAGTTTCGTTAGAACGATTCCAGATACATTCGTTGCTTCTTTAAACGTTTTTGCTTGAATCAACGCATTTTGACCAGTAGTGGCATCAAGCACTAATAATACTTCATGCGGTGCCCCTGGCACTTCTCGTTCAATTACACGTTTTACTTTTTCTAATTCTTTCATCAAGTTTACTTTGTTTTGCAAACGACCTGCTGTATCACAAATTAGAATGTCGACATTACGCGCTTTTGCTGCTTGGATCGCATCGAACATAACAGCTGCTGGATCAGAGCCTTCTGATTGCTTAATCACGTCGACACCGACACGTTCTCCCCAAACCTCGAGTTGCTCAATTGCACCTGCACGAAACGTATCTCCAGCAGCTAAGACAACGGATTTACCTTCTGATTTGAACTTATGAGCCAATTTACCAATCGTGGTTGTTTTTCCCACACCATTCACGCCTACAAATAAAATAACGGTTAAGCCGTCATTTTGAATATTTAACTCAGACGTGTCATCTTTACCACTTTGGTAAATTTCTACTAGTTTTTCAGAAATAACAGCCTGTACTTCGCTTGAATCAGAAATATTACGGCGTTTCACTTCCATTTTTAATTCGTCAATTAACTCCATAACTGTGTCAAAGCCCACATCTGCTTGAATTAAAATTTCTTCAAGTTCTTCAAAGAAATCTTCATCAACTTTACGATAACGGGCGACAAGGTCATTCACACGACTAGAAAAGGAATTACGCGTTTTTGCTAAGCCTTGTTTAAACTTTTCACCAATCGAAATTTGTACTTCCTTTTGCTCAAGCTGCTCACTTGTTTCACTTGATTGATCAGGATTTTTAGTACCAACAAACTTCTCTTTTAACTTTTGAAAAAAACTCATGTAATCACTTCCTTTTTAAGCTTTTATCAATTCTCCTGCTTCCTTCATACGAACGGAAACTAGTCTTGACACACCTGATTCTTGCATCGTAATACCATACAATACATCTGCCCCTTCCATTGTTCCTTTGCGGTGTGTAATAACAATGAATTGGGTTTCTGTACTGAATTCCTTTAAAAATTGACTAAAACGAAAAACATTGGCTTCATCAAGTGCTGCTTCCACTTCATCAAGGATACAAAATGGTACAGGCCGAACCTTTAAAATAGAAAATAGCAAGGCAATAGCCGTTAATGCACGTTCCCCACCCGAAAGCAAACTTAAATTTTGCAATTTTTTCCCTGGAGGTTGAGCCACAATTTCAACACCTGTTTGTAAGATATTTTCTGGATCAGTAAGCCTTAATTCAGCTCTACCTCCACCAAAAAGTGCTTTAAAGACAGATTGAAATTGATCACGGATGGCATAAAAGGTCTCAGCAAAGCGTCGAGCCATTTCCTCATCCATCTCACCGATTACCTGAAGTAATGTATCCTTAGCTTGCTGCAGGTCATTTTTTTGCGTGACTAAAAATTCATAGCGTTCTGATACACGCTCATACTCTTCAATCGCTCCTAAGTTAACCGTACCTAATTCTTCAATTGCTAATTTGATAAGTTTTACTTTTTTCTTTGCTTCATCAATTGGCACCGTAAGATGGAATTTTTCTTTTGCTGCTTCAAAACTTAAGAAGTAATCCTCCCGGAGCGTATCAAGTCTGTTTTCTAGCTCTACATCAAGGCGATTTAATTTTACTTCTTCATCTTTAACGATTTCTACAACGCCTTTATATTGTCGATTATTTTCCTTTATGTCTAGCTCAAATGCATCAATCTTTATTTGTAATTCTTCTTTTTCCTGACGGAGTAACGCAATTTTTTCAATGGTATCATTTTTCGTAACGAGTTTGGTTTGAGCAGCATTAGCTAATTGTTCTTCGCCACTTGAACTATTTGACATTTCATTCGTTAATAGTGATAAATCATCCTGATACAATTCTAATTTATCTACAGTCACTGTCCACTCTTCAGTCATACGTTGCAGATTTTCATTTTGGTTACGAAGCTGCTCTCGCTTTGATGCTAATGAAACCTTTAATTCATTGATTTCTTCAACCAACGACTCTTTAGATGATGTTTGAGTCTGCTTTTGCTCAGTCAATGTAGCAATCGTTTGATCTAGTTGACTAAGTTCTAGAGTACATTGAGCTAAAAGCTCCTCTATTTCCATCAATCGGGCAGTTTTCTGCTGTTGCTCCTCCATCAATTGTTTTTTATCTAAATCATATAAATGAAGGCGCTCATTAATCGTCTTTTCTTGCATTTCTATTTCACGAAATTCACTCTTTAGCAACTGTTCTTGCTCGCGTAGCGATACACCTGATTGTCTCATATCATCCAATGACTTTTCTTGTTGGCCAATCTCTACTTTTGCTTGACGCACTTGCTTTTCAAGTTGATTCGTTTTCTTTTCCATATCGAGTAGCTTATTTTTCAATTCTTCCAGTTCAGCTTTTCTAGATAATAAAGAGGACGTTTTTTGCTTTGACGCACCACCTGTCATTGACCCACCTGGGTTGACAACATCCCCTTCAAGAGTAACAAATCGATAGCGATGACCAACTAATTTAGCTAGCTCATTCGCACCTTTTAAATCACCCGTAATAATCACAGTTCCAAGTAAATTCATGGCAACTTGTGCATATTTGGCTTCATAATCTATTAAATCAGCTGCTATTCCTAGACAAGCAGAATGACTTTGTAAAAGCTTAACCTGTGATAAAGGAATTTCTCTCCCTTTTATGACGGATAACGGCAAAAATGTAGCCCGTCCATATCCATTTTTCTTTAAAAAGCCAATAGCTTTACGTGCGTGCTCCTCTTGTTGGACGACAATATGCTGCATGGCAGCCCCTAGAGCTGTTTCAATCGCCGTTTGATATTCCCTCGGCACTGTAATTAGTTCAGCCACTGCCCCTTCTATTCCAGGCAGTGATCCCTTTGCTTTAAGTACTTCTTTTACGCCTTGGAAAAAGCCTGCATATTCTTCTTCCATTTCTTCTAAAAGCTCTTTACGCGACTTTGCTTGTTGTAAAAATTGATAAGCCTTATAAAGCGTCGTTTCTTGTTTCTGATAATGTTCTTTGGCTGCTTCAACTTGTCGATCAAAGTTGCGAAAGCTCGAAACATGAGTCTCTAGCTCCAATGCCAGGCTACTCAAAGTATCTTCATAATCGCGTTTTTTTTGATATATGGATGCTCGCTCCGTCAAATACTTCGCATTATCCTGGTCTAGTCTCGCGTTTTTATGATCATGCTGTTCAAGTTGCTGACCTAAGTATTGCTTTTCATTTTTAGCTGTTGCTTGCTTATTTAGCCATTCAATATAATCACCTTTATGAAGTTCAATTGTTTCATCTAAATTTGTCTTCAATAAACCGAGGGATTTTTGTTTTTCTTGCAAAAGGGATTGTAAATTTTTCACTTCTGTTTCTAACAGTTGAACGACATTCACTTGTTCATTCTTTTCTGTTTCTAAACGAGTCAATGAGGCTTGCGCTTCAGCAATCGACTTTTCCAATTGGGCTTTATTTTGAGAAGCATTTTTTTTACGTTCCTTCAGTACTTCTTTTCGCCCTTCCAACTTTTCTAAATCCTGACTAGTTGTTAGAAGAAGCTCTTGCTGAGTATTGATTGTCACGTCTATTGTTGTCATCTTTTGGCGTTGCTCATTAAGAATTGTTTCCATCTCAGCAAGCTCGCTTGCCATATGCTGCTCTCTTGCCGTATGCTCTTTTAACTCATTGGTAAGTTTTTCCCATTTGCGATGAAGTTCTTCAATTTCAAAAACTGTTGAGCTCACTTCGAACTGCTCAAGTTCTTCTTTCTTTGCTAAAAATTCTTTGGCAAGGGATGATTGAATCTTTAACGGCTCCACTTGACCCTCTAGTTCAAATAAAATGTCCTGAACCCGGTTTAAATTTTCTTGCGTCTCGGTGAGCTTCTGTTCCGCTTTCTTTTTTCTCGTTTTATATTTTAAGACACCCGCTGCTTCCTCGAATATTCCTCTTCTATCTTCTGCTTTGCTGCTTAAAATTTCTTCTACTTTCCCTTGGCTAATTATTGAAAAGGCTTCACGACCAAGTCCTGAATCCATAAACAATTCAACAATATCTTTTAAACGACAAGCTCCATTATTAATAAAAAATTCGCTGTCACCTGAACGATACACTCTTCTTGTTACACTGACCTCATGAAAATCAATCGGTAAAGTATTTGTTGTGTTATCAAGAGTTAATGATACTTCAGCGAAATTCAAAGGCTTTCTTGAATCGCTTCCGGAGAAGATAATGTCTTCCATTTTGGATCCACGTAGTGATTTGGCTGACTGTTCACCCAATACCCAGCGGACTGCATCGATTACATTGCTTTTTCCACTGCCATTTGGACCCACTACGGCCGTCACACCTGGCACAAAGTCGATTGAAATTTTTTCTGCGAAAGACTTAAATCCTACAACGTCCAAGCGTTTGAGGAACATAATTTCTCCCCCTACCGATTACTTTTGTTTGATTTTACATAACGCAAGTTCTGCAGCCTTCTGCTCTGCTTCTTTTTTTGATTTTCCAGTCCCAGTTCCAAGCGTATCACCATTCAACAGTACAGTTGAAATAAACTCTCGATTATGTGCTGGACCTTTTTCTTGTAAAATTTTATATTGAAGAATACCGCAATTATCACGTTGAATCAGTTCTTGAAGCTGACTTTTAAAATCCATCACATGAGAAAAAGCACCCTCGTCTATTCTTGGAAAGACCACTTTACGTAAAAATTGAATAACTGGCTCTAAACCACAATCTAAATAGAGAGCTCCAATGAATGATTCAAAAACGTCAGCAAGCATGGCTGGACGCTCCCTACCACCTGTCATTTCTTCGCCTTTTCCGAGCAATACATACTCACCAAAAGACAATTGATTAGCAAAAACGACAAGCGATGGCTCACATACAATGGCTGCTCGAAGCTTTGTTAATTCTCCTTCACTCATCATTGGATACTTTTCAAATAAATATCTAGAAACAGTCAATTCTAATACTGCGTCTCCTAAAAATTCAAGCCTTTCATTATCTTCATAAGGCTTGCGGCGATGCTCATTCACATAAGATGAATGGGTAAATGCTTGTTTTAGCAATTTATCATTTTGAAAATGGATGCCTAAGCGATCCTGAAGCTGATTAAATTTTTGCTCCTTTATTGACGGTTGACGATTATATCCGTTCTTGCTCATTTATCAAAACCCTCCACAACGGTTAAAAGCTTATTTCCTAGTAGTATATGAAATAATGGACAATACCTTACATTGCACTACTACTATCATACCTAAATGTAACCATAAGAGAAAGCTCCGTTTAAAAAAACGGAGCTTTAAACTTTAAGAGCATTTAATTACAATACACTCTGTATGTAATTCACAGCATCTCCAACTGTGACGATTTTTTCCGCATCATCATCGGAAATTTCCAAATCAAATTCGTCTTCAAGTTCCATTACTAATTCCACAACATCTAGGGAATCTGCACCAAGATCTTCTTTGAATGAAGCTTCAGGTTTTACCTCTGATTCTTCAACATTCAAACGATCTATCACGATTTTAGTTACTCTTTCTAATACGTCTGCCACTGCATATTCACCTCCCCCCAAAAAACTATGACTTGATAAGTTTATTACATCACCATTCCGCCGTCAACATGAAGTGTTTGACCTGTCATATAAAGACTTGCATCTGATGCCAAAAATGCAGCTACTGCAGCAATATCTTTTGGGTCACCAAAGCGTGCTAACGGAATTTGTTGTAGCATAAGTTGTTGTGTTTCTTCGTTTAATTCATCCGTCATATCCGTTGAAATAAAGCCTGGTGCGATGGCATTAACGGTAATACCTCGTGACGCAAGTTCTTTTGCAGTTGTTTTTGTTAAGCCAATAACACCCGCTTTAGCAGCCACATAGTTCGCTTGCCCTGCATTTCCACAAACGCCAACAATCGAAGCAATATTAATAATACGTCCGCTGCGCTGCTTCATCATTTGTCTTGTTACAGCTTTCGTGCACAAAAATACACCTTTTAAATTGGTATTCATGACATCGTCCCATTCAGACTCTTTCATACGCATCAGTAAATTATCACGTGTAATACCAGCATTATTCACTAAAATGTCTAATGTTCCAAAATGCTCAATAGTCGCTTTAACCATATCAGAAACTTGATCACTATTGGCTACATCACATTGAATGGCGATAGCATCTTGACCAAGGGCTTTAATTTCAGCTACTACTTCATTTGCTTTTGCCTCGCTACCTGCATAATTGACGGCAATATCCGCACCAAGACGTGCAAACTCAAGGGCAATTTCACGACCGATTCCGCGTGATGCACCTGTTACAAGCACTTTTTTACCTTTTAGTGTCATTGCTGTTCCTCCTTTAAGGCTTCGATTGTTTTAGCTAAACTTTCTAAATCAGAAACATTATAAAGCTTCGCAGAACGATCCACTTTTTTGATTAAACCACTTAATACTTTGCCTGGTCCAACTTCAACAAAGGTATCAACACCTAAAGCTAGGAGCGTCTTCACGCTATCCTCCCAAAGTACAGGTGAATAAAGTTGTTCGATTAATTTTTCTTTTATTTCTTTTGGTTCGCTAATTGGTTCAGCTGTCACATTGGAAATGACAGGAATGCTCGCTTGAACAATACTCACTTCATTTAGAACATCATTTAGCTTTGCTGCGGCTGGTTTCATAAGTGAAGAGTGAAATGGGCCACTAACTTCTAAAGGCAGAGCTCGTTTTGCCCCTTTTTCCTTCGCTTGCACCATCGCTTGATTAACTCCTTCACGAGTACCAGAAATAACAATTTGTCCTGGGCAATTGATATTAGCCAATTGAACTGTTTCACCAGAAGCCGTAACTTCATCCGTTACTTCCGTAAGTAAATCGCGATCCATACCTAAAATAGCTGCCATTGTTCCTTGCTTATTTGGAACAGCTGCTTCCATAAATTCTCCACGCTTACGAACCGTATATACGGCATCTTCAAAGCTAATTGCTCCCGCAGCTGCTAAAGCTGTATATTCTCCTAAGCTATGTCCAGCTGTATAATCCGGTTTAATTCCAGCCTCCGATAAAGCTGTAAAAAACGCATAACTTGTTGTTAAAAGTGCTGGTTGTGCGTTGTATGTAATGGTTAATTCTTCTTGAGGACCATTAAAAATAAGATTAGATAAAGAAAAATCTAATTTTTGATCTGCCATTTCAAATGATTGTTTTACTTGTTCATTTTCTTGATATAAATCTTGTCCCATACCTACGATTTGAGATCCTTGTCCCGGAAAGACAAAAGCTATTTTACCCATGCTCGAACACTCCTTACTTTACGTTTATTTTCTCAATGGTTTCTGCAACCGTCTTAACAACATCATGTATAACCATGTCTCGTGTTTGACGAATAGCGTTATAGATAGCATTCGAATCTGAGGAACCATGTGCCTTAATCACCGGTGCTTTTAAACCAAATAGACCGGCTCCACCATACTCGGAATAGTCCATTTGATGCTTAATGACTTTAAATTCTGGCTTTAGTACAGCTGCTGCAAGTTTACTTTTCAAGCTGCTCATCAACGTTGTTTTCAACATTTTCATAATACTCAATGCTGTACCCTCAATTGACTTTAATACCATATTGCCCGTAAAGCCGTCTGTTACAACAACATCCGCTACACCGTTTAATAAGTCACGTGCTTCAACATTTCCGATAAAATAAACATCTTCTGATTGTTTTAACAATCCAAATGCTTCTTTGGTTAAATCATTCCCTTTTTTATCTTCAGTACCAATATTTAGTAATCCAACTCTTGGTTTTTCAATACCACGTACTTTTTGTGCGTAGACAGAACCCATAATGGCAAATTGAAGGAGATGCTCCGGTTTTGCATCTGAATTAGCGCCTACATCTAATAAAACAAATCCTTTTCCATCTATTGTCGGCATAGTTGGTGTTAGTGCCGGACGATCAATTCCGTCTAAACGACCCACAACAAATAATCCGGATGCCATTAATGCACCCGTATTTCCAGAAGAAATACAAGCATCTGCCTTTCCATCGGCCACCTGCTGCGCTGCAAGTACCATTGAAGCTGTTTTTTTCCGTCTAACAGCTCGTACCGGTTCATCTGTACTTAAAATTTCTTCTTCTGTATGTAAAATAGTGATTCTTTGATCATTTGTTAGGTAAGGTCTAATCTTGGTTTCATTACCTACTAAAATGATTTCGACGTCTGAGAAAGCTTCAATCGCTTTCATTGCCCCCAATACTTGTTCTTTAGGGGCGTTGTCTCCTCCCATAGCGTCTAATGCGATTTTCATATTCATTCATCCCCCAGCTGATTACGAGCGATACATTTCAAACCTGCCTCTGAATACCAGTTCTTTTCCCACATAGCTTTTTACGTCAACTATAGAGCGATCTGATGCTCGATCTGTTCGTCTCACTTTTGCTTTTGCTACAACACGTTCATTCACTTTAACAGGACGTGTGAACAAAATAGAGGCCTTTGCTGTTAAGGCTAATTCATCATTGATTAAGGCAACTGCTAAGGAATTTGCTTGAGCAAATAAATGATGTCCCCTAGCAATCCCATTGCGGCTAAATACATGTTCATCTTTAATATCTAAAATGGAAATAGCATGTTCATCTAAGTTAATATCGATTACTTCTCCAATGACTTCGTCCAAAGGTAACGCTCGCACTTCGTCAGTGAATTTTCTCTCTGCTACACTTTTTATTCGTTCACGCAACTCAGGGATAGATAATTCAAGACGATCAAGTCGTATCGTTTGGACGCTCACAGAAAATTTCTCAGCCAGCTCTTCATCGGTGACAAAAGGATTTTCTTTTATCGTTTTGACTAATAATTGCTGGCGGTCCTTCTTATTTCTTCTCATTATGAAGGTCACCATCCAAAGTATTAAGACTAGGTACTAATAGTAGTATATAAGCTATAATACTAGATTGCAACCATTCTCTTAACTTGACTCTTAATTTCTAACCTAATCAAGTTTTTCACCTTCTAGTACACCGGTATGCCCTAAATAGCTTCTTAATGGCTGATATTCAGGCATTTCCCAAAAACTTTTAGAGGCAATCAATTTTGCAGCATCCTCACGTGCCACTTCTAATGTTCGATAATCATGAACCATATCCGCTACTTTGAATTCTGGAAGTCCACTTTGTTTTTTTCCAAAAAAGTCACCTGGCCCACGCAATTCTAAATCTTTTTCAGAAAGCACGAAGCCATCATTTGTTTCTGTCATAATTTTCATACGTTCTTTTCCCACTTCTGTTTTTGGATCAGCCAATAAAATACAGTACGATTGGTGGCTTCCACGACCAACCCGACCACGTAATTGATGCAGTTGTGATAGACCAAACCGTTCCGCATCATAGATGATCATCATCGTTGCATTTGGAACATTCACACCGACTTCCACAACCGTTGTCGATACTAAAATTTGTGCCTCATTCCGACTAAACTGCTTCATCACTTCTTCTTTCTCATCTGCATTCAGCCGCCCGTGCATTAAGCCAACGTTAAATCGTCCTGCATAATAATTAGTAAGCATCGCATGAACATCTAACACATTTTGCAAGGAATCTAGCTTTTCTGACTCTTCAATTAGTGGACAAATCACATATGATTGGCGCCCTTGATGTAACTCTTTTTCCATAAAAACTAGAATACGATCTAGCATTTGATGCTTCGCCCAATAGGTTTCAATCGCTTTACGTCCAGCAGGTAGTTCATCAATAATCGAAACATCCATTTCACCAAAAACCGTTATCGCAAGCGTCCTTGGAATCGGTGTTGCCGTCATAAACAACACATCAGGATGCTGCCCTTTTTCACGTAATACCCGGCGTTGTTCAACACCAAATCGATGCTGCTCATCCGTAATGACTAAGCCGAGATTATGAAAATTCACTTCATCTTGAATTAATGCATGCGTTCCAATTAATACATCGATTTCTCCAACCGCTAATGCTTGTAATAACTCACGCCGTTTTTTCCCTTTAACCGAGCTCGTTAATAACGCTGTTTTCAATCCCTTAGTTTCTAACATTGCATGGAGAGACTCTGCATGTTGCTCAGCTAAAATTTCCGTTGGAACCATTAAAGCTCCTTGAAAACCCGCTGTTACTGTCGCAAACAAACCAATCGTAGCGACAACAGTTTTCCCAGAACCAACATCACCTTGAAGCAAACGATTCATTCGATAGGGTGACTTCATGTCGGACAAAATCTCTTCGACTACACGTTTCTGCGCATTTGTTAATGGAAAAGGCAATGTTTGAATAAAATCATTTACCTTATTCTCAGAAAAAATTTGACCCATTCCCATCGATTGCTCCCGCTGAACTTTTCTTAAAGCCTGCATTTTTAATTGAAATAATAAAAATTCCTCATAAACAATGCGTCGACGTGCCTGCTTTACATCTCTTTCAGAAGCAGGAAAATGCATACCCTTAATGGCTTCATTCCGTGGCATTAGCTTATATCGAGTCAAAAGCTGAGGTGGTAAATTTTCTTCGATGAAGTCACCGTATTGAGTGAAGGCATTTCCAATTAACCTACGCATATTCTTCACACTTATGTTTCCGCGAACGGAATATACAGGCTCAAACTCTTTCTCTAAAGAATGTGTACCAATATGACACACCGAGCCTGTAATCGTTTGTCGATGACGGTCCCACTTCCCTGTTATAGACACGGTCGTCCCTATTTCAAGCTTCGATTTAAGATAGGGTTGATTAAAAAAAATAACGTTGATTAAATAACGTCCAGTTAACACCTTGAACGTCAATCGCGATTTTTTCTTACCATAATAACTAAGAAGGGGTGCACTATGGATAGTACCTTCAATTGTTACCCTCTCTTCGTGTTCTACGGTTTCCAAATCCCTCAGACGATAATCTTCATATCGATAGGGGAGATGTTCCAAAAGATCAGAGATTGTGTCAATCCCCATTTCATGTAAAGTTGTTGCTGTTTCAACACCAATTCCCTTGATGCTTACAACAGGTTCTAACAATTCATTCATTTTCATCTTCCTTTATCCTTGCATCTTTACTTTACTCTTTTTAATTAGTCAAACATTCTTATAAGGCCTTGTTTTACGACTTTGATTTTTGGTTCATTTTTATATAACAAAGATAAAAACGAAACTGCATAGCCTAATGACATATGCAGTTTATTTGTGATGTATCACTTTTTTAGCGCAAGTACTAAATAGAATCAGAGTACTTGACATGGAATCACGATTTTATTCAATTGAAAAAATAAAGGAATATAATGGTTGTTTACCATTATGAACTTCTACTTCAACATCCTCAAAAGTTTCTTCACAGAATGCAACAAGTTCTTCTACTTCTTCGTTCGTTGCATCTTCACCATACAAAATAGTTATGATTTCAGAATCCTCATCTATTATTTTTATTAATAGATTTTTTGCTGCTTGCAATTTATTTTTATCAAGCACCTTAATTTTTCCATCTTCTAAACCCATAAAGTCACCATTTTGAATGGTGAATCCATCAATCGACGTATCACGTATGGCAAACGTTATTTGTCCCGTTTTCACATGAGAAAGTGCCTCCTTCATCGCCAATTGATTTTCTTCTTGAGAATGATCTGGATTGAAGGCTAATAGTGCAGCTATGCCTTGTGGTATAGTTTTTGATGGAATAACAATCATGTTCTCATCTACGAGATCAACTGCTTGCTCCGCAGCCATAATAATATTTTTATTATTTGGCAGAATAATAACATGATCAGCATTACCCGCGTGCACAGCTTTTACGATATCTTCTGTGCTAGGATTCATTGTATGTCCGCATTCAATAACCTCTATAGGTCCAAAACTGCGGAACAATTCACTAATCCCAGCTCCCATGCTTACCGCAATAATTCCGTATTTTTCTTTTTGTATTGGTGCCGTTTGCAATGGTGTTGATGTCTTTTCGCCAACAATTGCTGAATGCTGCTCGCGCATATTATCAATTTTCAGCTTGATTAAACTGCCATATTGTTGTCCATAGTTTAAAACATTACCTGGCTGTTCGGAATGTATATGTACTTTAACAATTTCGTCATCCGAAATAACAAGTAAAGAATCTCCATACTGACTAATCTCTTGACGGAATGTCTCTTCATTAAATGGATTTTTCGCTAATTTATCTGCCTCTAGTCTCACCATAATCTCCGTACAATATCCATATACAATATCTTCTGTGTTCATAAAATCTTGTACGTTTATATGATGCTCAGCATTAACTAATTCCTCCATATTTGGTGCATGCACAGAATGAGTTGGTAGCGTTTCACCTTTCAGCTCTGCTAAAAAACCTTCATAGATGAATACTAAACCTTGTCCACCACTATCAACAACCCCGACTTCTTTTAAGACAGGAAGTAATTCTGGAGTGCGATTAAGAGAAGCATGTGCTTCGGCAACAATCTCTTCCATCACAACGATAATGTCATCCTGTTTTTCCGCAGAAAGTACGGCTTGCTTTGCTGCATCCTTTGCAACGGTTAAAATGGTTCCTTCAACAGGCTTCATCACAGATTTATAGGCGGTTTGAACACCCGCTTCAAAGGCTTGAGCGAATTCCTTGCTATTAATAGACGCTTGATTTTCAATATATTTCGCCAGTCCTCGGAATATCTGAGATAAAATAACACCAGAATTTCCACGAGCACCCATTAGCAAACCCTTAGATAAAGAAACGCCTACTTTTCCGATATGCTCTTGGACATTATTTTGAACTTCTTTGGCTCCTGAAGTCATCGATAAATTCATGTTGGTTCCTGTATCACCATCAGGAACAGGAAAAACATTCAATGCATCGACCAATTTCGCATTCGCTGCCAAATGGTTAGCCCCTTGAATAATCATCTTTGCAAAGCGTTTTCCATTTAAACTAGTAATTGCCACTAAGCTTTCCTCCAATGCTTAAGAGTTCGCCACTCGAACCCCCTGAACAAAAACATTAACTGAATTAACAGCGAGACCGACCGTTTTATCTAGGGTGTATTTTACTTTTGACTGCACATTATGGGCAACCTCTGAAATTTTTGTTCCATAACTAACAATGATATACATATCTATGTGCACTAACTCATCTTCTTGACGTACGATCACACCTTTTGAGAAATTTTCTTTTCTTAAAATTTCCGAAATCCCATCTTTTAATTGATTTTTGGAAGCCATCCCGACAATACCATAACAATCCACGGCAGCGCCGCCTGCAATCGTAGCAATCACATCAATAGATATTTCAATTTGTCCATGTTTCGTTTGTAATTCGATAGACATATTCTTACCCCTCCCAAAAAATCATCACATAACTACTAACATTTTACTATATTGTTACTTGTATTAAAAGTAATTGTATTACACACAATGATAAATTAAATTTTCATTTTATATGTCAAGGTATTTTTCTTGAAAGTAATGAACTACAGTATTGCTTTCTTTTGGGAGTTATGATAAATTATTAAAGTATTTAAAAGACTTAAGCTGAATTTAAACTTAAGCTTTCTGTAGTAAGGAGGGAATTAAACATGGCACGTCAATGTGTAATCACTGGAAGAAAAACTCGTTCTGGTAATAAACGCTCACACGCAATGAACGCAAACAAGCGTACATGGGGCGCTAACCTTCAAAAAGTACGTATTTTAGTTGACGGTAAACCTAAACGTGTATACGTTTCTGCAAGAGCTCTTAAATCAGGCAAAGTAGAACGCGTATAATGTTGATGGCATCCTTGTAAAGGGTGCCTTTTTATTTGGAAAAGCTACACCGGCTTGTTCAGTGCCGGTGTAGCCAGACACCGAAACGCATCCAAAATGAAAAATAACACCCAATTGAATTGGGTGCTATCGCTGTATTGTATTTACCCTTTTTTAAATGCTCCAAGCATAGCTCTGACTAAGCCACCAAGGATCTTAGGCAATTTAATTGTATAAAATTTCATTTTGCCCCTCCTACTCTCTCCCAATCTTTTTTGCTGAATTTTCTATCACCAGATAAGCTTTTTAACAGATTTTGCAAATATAAGTCCATTCAATCTGTCTCCAGCATGAATTTTAATCGTTGCTTCTTACCATCATTAATATGCCTTTTTCGAATGAAACATTCCCACAATCAGAAATTAGTTCATTGCTAATACAAAGTGTGGAACCTCTTGTTAATGTAGCTCGACTAAGCGGATATTTAAATCCTGTTAGCGTGATTTCAGATACTTCTTTGGTTATTGATAACAATGAAAAATATTTTCTCGTCAAATCCGCTTGAATAGGATAGATCCCAGGGGTTTTCACAGTTAGACTATTTTTCTCATCCACTATATAAATATTTGTTTCACTTACACACTGCAAAATTCTTTCCTTTTGCAGCAGCTGAATATTCGCAAGAAAATGATCTATTCTACCTCCAGTAGCCCCTAATATGTAAATATTACTTGGGTTTTGACGAATTGCCCAATCAATAGCAAGCTCTAAATCCGTCTCATCCTTTTCTGCAGGAAAAATAGAAACCTCTGGCAACTTTTCTTGAATCGTCTTCAGCTCTTCACTTGTCACCGAATCAAAATCACCAAGAGCAAGATTTGGCATGATATCATGTTCTAATAAAACTAATACTCCATGATCTACCCCTACCCAAATATCAGTTTGTGTTTTATATGTTTGTAAGTCAGGTAAAAACCGAATAGGTCCCCCAGCCATGATGCTTATATTCATAACAAATCCTCCAATTAAGAAAAGCGTAGCCGGCTTGTTCAGCTCGCGAAGAAAATAGGAAAAGACCCGGAAGGCGCTTTTTGCCTTTCGAGGGCTTTTATCTTTTTCACAGCGAGCTAGCCGGTGGAGCTAGACACTAGTACGCATTGAAAATTTTAAACTTCTTATCTTTTAAGAAAAGCCGCTCATATTGAGTCGGCTTTCTTTCGTATCTATTCCCCACGAATTTTTCTAATTGCCTCAGCTCGGTCTGCTTGATTATACACAGCAGAGCCAGCAACAAGAACATTTGCACCTTGTTCAAGGCATAATTTTGCCGTTTCTTGATTCACTCCGCCATCAATTTCAATTTCAAGATTTGGGTTGAATTGATTAGCTAGTCTTTTCACTTCGGCAATTTTAGGTAAAACAGAAGAAATAAATTTTTGACCACCAAAGCCTGGATTAACCGTCATTAATAACACCATATCAATATCTTCAATAATATGTTGAATATTGATAACTGGCGTAGCCGGATTTAGTACCACACCAGCTTTAATACCAAAGGACTTGATCAATTGAATGGTACGGTGTAAATGCGGACATGCTTCCACATGTACCGTAATATAGTCAGCTCCTGCTTTTGCAAATGCTTCAATATATTGATCAGGATTTTCAATCATTAAATGAACATCCAATGGTAATTTCGTAATCGGTCGAATCGCAGCGACAATAAGTGGTCCAATCGTAATATTGGGAACGAAATGTCCATCCATTACATCCACATGAATGTAATCTGCCCCACCGCGTTCCACATCCAAAATTTCTTCTCCCAATTTTGCAAAATCAGCTGATAATATAGATGGAGCAATTTTAACCATCGTTTAATACCTCGGCTTTCTCTCTCTTATTTCCTCCAAAAACTGCTTGTAATGGTGATAACGAAAAGGAAGAACATCTCCTGATTCAACCGCCGCCTTCACAGCACATTGAGGCTCCTTATCATGCAAGCAACCACGGAATTTACAATCCTCACTTAATTTAAAAAACTCGGGAAAACAATACGTGAGTCGCTCTGCTTCCATTTCACCAAATTCCAATGAACTAAACCCCGGAGTATCAGCCACTAAACCTGATCCTACTGGTATAAGTTCAACATGGCGAGTTGTATGTTTTCCTCGACCTAAGTGTGAAGAAATATCGTTCGTCTTCAAGTCAAGGTTTGGATTAATCGTATTTAATATGGAGGATTTTCCGACACCTGATTGTCCCGCAAATACGCTTGTTTTCCCATCTAAAAAAGGAAGTAATTCAGATATACCTGCTTCTGTTACAGATGAAGTAACAATCACAGGATATTCTAATTTCTGATAATATTTTACGTACTCATCCAATTGTTCTCTCTGTTCTCTTGGTAACAAATCAATTTTACTCACAACAATAATCGGATCGATTTCATTATCTTCAATCAACACAAGAAAACGGTCCAGTAATGCTGGGCTAAAGTCTGGTTCCACAGCAGAAAAAACAAGGATTGCTTGATCAACATTTGCAATTGGCGGACGAATCAATTCATTTTTTCTAGCTTTTATTTCTAACACATAGCCATCTGTTTTATTTTCTGCTTGATAGACAACATAATCGCCAACAAGGGGTGTTACTTTATTTTTCCGAAAAACACCCCGGCCTCGGCATTGTATGACTTCTTCTCCGTCAAGAACATAATAAAAGCCACTTAAAGCTTTCATAATTTTTCCTTCGGGCATAGCTTCACCTCTTCATTGATTACTCTGAATAAAGGATCTCTTCATCCATGATGACTTCATTATCACGCATAATCTTATATTTAGCAGATTGATCTTTCGTGACGGTAAATTCAAGTGTCCTTTTTACAGTTTCTACTATATAGAAAGATTCAACAGGTTGATTCATATTTTTTGTCAAATCTTCTACGTAGATTTGTATATGTTGAGCTTTACCAACCTCTGTTGGATCATATTCAATCACTATTTCTTTTTTTATGGTTTTCGGTGGCATTTCTTTCCCTTTAGAAAGCACTACTTTCACCGTACTTCCTTTGTCCACTTTAGACTGGGCGGATGGTGATTGCTTAATAACTTGTCCTTCTGAAATAGTGTTATGATATTCTTCCTTCTCTATTTCTATTTTCAGACCATTATCTGCAGCATAGTCTTTTAATTCTACTTCACTATAACCAGTTAAATCTTTAAGGGTAATCTGGTTACTGCCCTTGCTAACCTTTAACTCAATCACCGTATCTTCTGGTGATACTTCAGTATTTGCAATAGGATCTTGACTAAGAATGATCCCTTGATCGACTTGATCACTAAATTCTTCTGTCACAACAATATCTTTAAATTTCATATCTTCGAGAAGTGGTTCCACATCTGTTAATTTTTCACCTACATAATTTGAAAGATTGATTTGGTTTTTACCGCTACTTTGATAAATATCCACTGTAGCGCCTTCTTTTACCTTTTTACCGGCTTTTGGATTTGTTTTAATCACTTGGTCAACTGGAATTGTATCATCTTCTATTCTAATCGTTTCCCCAACAATTAATCCTTGGTTTAGCAATTCTGTAATTGCGTCATCAAGCGCCTCCCCCTGCAATTCTGGGATTGTCACTTCTTTTGTTTCAAATAAAGACGGAGACAGAAAAATGGCTAAAAAAACCATCAATAATAAAATAATAAAAGAAGTTACTAAAATAATCGGGCCTTTTTTCCTCTTTTTTTGATCTTGAGGTTGATCTTGGTTATTATTTTTTTTATCTTTACTCTTTATGTTTTCTGGTTTGCTCTGCTCAAAAACGAGCGTTGATTTTTCTGGACCTCTTATAATGGTTTCGTCCGTGCTTTGAAGCTGCTCATTCGTAATAACCGGAATGGCTTTTGTAGCATCTTGATCCTCAGGGATAACAAAGGGTGCCTCGTTTATTCGATCAGAATCCAAAGCTGTTCGAATATCTTCCCCCATTGCATCAACACTTTCATATCGGTAAAAGCTATCCTTAGCCGTTGCTTTTAAAATAATATTCTCTACACTTTGAGGAATAGCTGGATTCCAACGCTTCGGTGAAGGTGTTTCAGATTGTAAGTGTTTGAGAGCAATCGAAATAGCAGATTCACCGTAAAATGGAAGTCTACCAGTGAATAATTCAAACATTACTATTCCAAGTGAATAAATATCAGATTTTTTATTTGCCATTCCACCTCGAGCTTGCTCAGGTGATAAATAATGAACCGATCCAAGAACAGCATTCGTCTGAGTGATATTGGTAGAACTTAAAGCAATAGCTATTCCAAAATCCGTTATTTTGATATTCCCTTCATGATCAATCAAAATATTTTGTGGCTTAATATCTCGATGAATAATTCCATTATGATGGGCATGAGAAATAGCTGCAGTAATTTGCTTCATTATGTCTAATGCTTTTTCAATTGGGATAGGATCATTCTTTTGTATGTATTGTTTAAGTGTCATTCCTTCTACATATTCCATTACGATATAATAGATGTCACCATCTTCTCCAACATCGTAAATACTAACTATATTTGAATGAGCTAAACTCGTTGCTGATTGTGCTTCACGATTAAATCGCTTAATGAATTCTTCATCATTATTGAAATCCATTCGTAATATTTTCAGTGCTACATCGCGATCTAAAATCATATCTCTAGCAAGATAAACATTTGCCATACCGCCACCGCCAACCATCTTTAGCAGCTTATAACGGTCATTTATTCTTTTACCAATCAGCACCCAACTCACCTCCCTGCACTTTCATCATTATATTGAATGAGTACAAGGGTAATATTGTCTTCTCCACCGTTATCATTAGCTATCTGAATGAATGAATCAGCTTTTTCTTCGAATGGCTGTTCATTCCTTATAATGTCCAACATTTCTTGTTCACTCAGTTTATTTGATAATCCATCCGAGCAAAGAAGCAAAATGTCATCTTCCTCAAAAATGATGGTCGATATATCCATTTCCACTTTTAGTTCCGTACCTAATGCTCGTAATAAAACATTTTTTCGTGGATGATTTTCAGCGTCTTCTTTAGTTATTTGGCCAGTTCGTACTAATTCATTAACTAATGAATGATCTACTGTCACTTGTTTAAATCCACTTTCATTAAATAGGTAACATCTGCTATCACCAATATTCGCAATAGTCGCAAATTTCTCGGTGCAGATGGATGCGACTATTGTCGTCCCCATCCCCTGACATTCACTATTTTCCTCTGCATGTTTAAATAAAGCTTCATTTACTTCCGTTATATGGATACGTAGCCACTCGTCAGCATCATTAGCTGTTTCAATATGACTTGATTGCAGCCAGCTCTCCTTAAGCATATCAATCGTCATCGTACTAGCCACATCACCCGCACGATGACCTCCCATCCCATCAGCAACGATGGCAAGGTGAACACCTTCTGAATTTATAAAGATGCCACCATTATCCTCGTTATGTTGACGAACTTTACCACGGTCTGTTCTAAATATTGTCCGCATAAACGTCACCTCGTCTCTTCTTTGCGCTCCTTGGCCCGAAGTTGACCACAAGCTGCATCAATGTCGTGCCCTTGTTCTCTTCGAATTGTCACATTAATCCCACGTTTTTTCAATGTTTTCTCAAATTCAAAAATTTGTTCACGAGGTGTTCTCACATAGTTGCGCTCTGGAACATAGTTAACAGGTATTAAGTTCACATGACACTTAATTCCCTTAATTAAAGCGGCTAATTCTTCCGCATGCTCAACTGAATCATTTTCGCCACCAAATAAACCATATTCAAAACTAACGCGGCGGCCTGTTTTCTCTGTATAATATTTAACAGCTTTTAATAATTCAGGTAACTTATAAGCTCTGTTAATCGGCATTAATTTACTACGTAACTCTGTGTTTGGAGCATGAAGGGAAATCGCAAAATTAATTTGCATTGGCTCTTCAGCAAATTGATAAATTTTAGGAATAATCCCACTTGTCGAAACGGTGATATGGCGCGCTCCAATATTTAATCCATTTTCATTATTAACGTTACGTAAAAAGGACATCATATTATCATAATTATCAAATGGTTCACCGATTCCCATGATCACTATAGAACTTATGCGTTGATTCACTTCATCCAAAGCTTGTTGAACCTTCACAACTTGAGCTACAATTTCTCCTGATTCTAAGTTTCGCTTTAATCCACCTAGTGTTGATGCACAGAAAGTACAGCCAATTCGACAACCTACTTGTGTTGTGACACAAATAGAATTTCCATAATCATGACGCATTAGCACGGTTTCAATAGAATATCCATCATGCAGCTCAAATAAAAATTTCATTGTACCATCACTAGATGTTTGATTGATTAATGTCTTTAGCGTGGTAAATGTAAATTGCTCTTCAAGTTTATCACGCAATGCTTTTGATAAGTTTGTCATATCATTGAAGCCTTTGATGCGTTTTTTATATAACCAATCATAAATTTGGGCACCACGAAAAGCTTTGTCTCCATTTTCTACTGCCCATTCCTTTAACTGATCAAGCTCTAAGGAGTAAATGGAGGGCTTTTGTACTGTTGTGTCCTTTTTATCCTTCGTTGACTTTTCAATTTCTGTCATTTTCGTACCTTCCTTCTAAAACTTGCAATAAAAAATCCATCACTTCCGAAATTCTGAGGAAACACTTGAAGCATATTTCCTTCAACAAGAGGTACAACTTCTTCAGGCATTCTCTCTCTTAAGGTTTCATCTTTTTCAAAATTCGAATGGTTAGCTAAAAATGCTGCAGCCACTCGATCATTTTCATCCTGATCTACAGTACATGTACTATAAACTAATCGCCCACCAGGCTTAACTAACGGAGCAGCTGCCTCCAACAGTTTTTGCTGTATAGCGGAGAGTTTCATTATATCATCTTTTGTTTTTGCATACTTGACATCAGGTTTTCGTCGCATCACACCAAGGCCTGAGCAAGGTGCATCGACTAGAATCCGGTCAAATCCTTCTTTATTAAATAATTCTTGCACATTTCTACTATCTGCGACTTGTGTTTTAATATTCCTTAGACCAAGTCGTGCTGCTGAGTCTTTAATTAATTTCACTTTATGTTCATGTAAATCTAAAGCATATACAAGTCCCGTTGTCAACCCTTCTGCGATATGTGTCGTTTTGCCACCAGGAGCTGCACAGCAATCTAATACGACATCATTTTCACTAGCACCCAAGGCATGGGCTACTAACATCGAGCTTTCATCTTGAATGGATAAAAGCCCAAGTTTATACGATTCAGAATGAGCAAGATTTCCACGATAACAAATAATCGCTTCCGGAACGATCTCACTTGCTTCCACATCAAAACCTTCCTCTCGTAAAATGCTAAGGAGTTCACTACGAGAAATTTTTTTGATGTTCACTCGAGCAGTTTGTAATGGCGACGTTAAGTTCATTTCACACATTTCTTTTGTTTTATCATAGCCAAATTGTTCAACCCACCGTTTAACGAGCCAAATAGGATGGCTTGTTTCAATCGCAAGACGTTCGCTTTCATCTTTTATTTCTTCAAAAGAAGAAACACCATTTCGCTGAATATTACGAAGGACTCCGTTTACCATAGAAGTGATTCCTTTATGACCGCGTCTTTTAGCAATTTCAACTGCTTCAAAAAGGATCGCATGGTCAGGCACTTTATCTAAATAAACCATCTGATAAACAGACATTCTGAGTAGGTTAATAACCCAAGACTGTGTCTTTTTCGGATTTTTAATATAAGGTTGTAAAAAATAATCTAATGTCATTTTTCTTTGAATGGTTCCGTAAGTGATTTCCGTTAATAACCCGCTATCTACACTAGAAAGCTGATGTTTATTAATCAAGTTGTTTAATAAAAGATTGCTGTATGATTGATTCTTTTCGACAGATTCTAGAATATCAAGAGCAATATCCCGTACACTCTTTTTAGTTTGCTTCATGTTCTTCTCCTACCTTCATGCCCGCCTCAATAAACGAACCCGCTCCACTTAAATAATCTTTAGCCGGCATTTTTTTCTTACCCGAAGGCTGAAGCTCTTTTATTAGGATACTTGTTTCATTTCCTGTTGCGACAACAAATCCTTCTTTTTGTACATCAATAATTGTTCCTGACTCAGCTTTCTTAAATCCTGTTACCTTTTTTGTCTGCCAAATTTTCATGACCTTCCCTTCAAGTAAGGTATAAGAAACTGGCCATGGATTTAAGGCACGAACATGATTATAAATTTCTTCACCTGTTTTAGTCCAATCAATTTTTTCATCAGATCGTTTAATATTAGAAGCAAACGTAGCTTTTGCTTCATCTTGCTTAATGGGTGTGAGTTCACCATTAATTAATTTTGGTAGCGTGTCAGCAAGCAAGTCCGCTCCAATTTGACTTAACTTATCAAACAATGTACCAACATTATCTTCCTCTTCGATGGTTACCTCTGCTTGTGCTAAAATATCACCAGCATCCAGCTTTTCAGCCATATACATAATGGTAATGCCTGTTTTCTTTTTTCCTTGTAAAATAGCATAATGAATAGGAGCACCACCACGTAGCTCAGGCAAAAGCGATGCATGTACATTAATACAGCCAAGTTTTGGGGCTTCCAACAATTCATTTGGTAAAATTTGTCCAAACGCAGCTGTTACAACCAAATCAGGTTGAAGTGCAAGAATTTTTGCGAGCTCCACTTCATCACGGATTTTTTCTGGTTGATAGACAGGAATGCCATGTTTTTCTGCTTCTACTTTTACAGGTGTTGGTGTTAATATTTTTTTTCGTCCAACAGGGCGGTCTGGTTGAGTTACGACCGCGATGACTTCATAGCCCTCTTCAATGATCCGTGTTAAAACAGGAACAGAAAAATCAGGTGTTCCCATAAAAATAACTTTTGTCATTCTGCATCATACCCTTCTAGCTCTTCTACAGTTATATATCGAGTAATCTTACTAGTAAATAAAATGCCATGTAGATGATCAATTTCATGTTGAAGCGCACGAGCTAAAAAATCTTCAGCTTCAAGTTCATAATATTCACCATGTCGATCTTGGGCGCGAATTTTCACGCGATAAGGCCTCGTTACTTCACCGTATATATCGGGAAAACTTAAGCAGCCTTCAACGCCGGTTTGTTCGCCCTCTGTCTCCAAAATTTCTGGATTAATCATTTCAATGACACCCGAATCCTCATCTACTTCGACAACAGCAATTTGCTTATTTACATCAACTTGTGGAGCGGCAAGTCCGACTCCATCTGCCTCTATCATCGTTTCATACATGTTATTTAACAGCTTAGCCAAATTTTTATCAAAACTTGTTACTTTCTTGCATTTTTGTTTTAAAATTTTATCGGGAAACATGACAATCGGTAAAATAGTCAAAAAAATCCTCCTTCTAGTTGCCAATTGCTTTTCTTTTGTTTAAATGTAGCTTTATTTAAAAACGCGAGCGCTATTAGCTGCTCGCGACTAATCTTACATCATGATTTGTGGATTCAAATCGATGGATACTTGCAAATGATGTTGTGTAATTTCTTGTTGGTAATGATCCAAAATCATTCGTAAATGCTGATGCAATTGCGGCTCTCGTTTGTATTTTATCAAACATTGATACCGATATCTATTATTGATTCGACTTAACGGTGAAGCAACAGGGCCTAAAATCACCGTATTCCCGCTTAAGTTTGCACGTAGATATTTGCTGATTCTCTCAGTCGTCGCTACTGTTTTCATGATGTCCTCATGTGACACGGTAATAAGAACAATATAGAAGTAGGGTGGATAATGATTTTGGCGTCGAATAAACATTTCTTGTTCGTAAAAAGTATCATAATTTTGCAGGGCAGCTAATGCAATACTATAATGCTCTGGCGTGTAGGTTTGGATCACGACTTCACCTGGTAGCTGATGACGACCCGCTCGACCGCTTACTTGCGTTAAAAGCTGAAAAGTTTTTTCCGAAGAGCGAAAATCAGGTAAGTGTAGCATCGTGTCAGCAGATAATACACCTACTAGAGTAATATAAGGAAAATCAAGTCCTTTAGCAATCATTTGTGTTCCAAGAAGGATATCGGCCTTTCTTTCACCAAAGGCGTTAAGTAATCGTTCATGTGAACCCTTTTTACTAGTCGTGTCGACATCCATTCGAATAACTCGAGCTTCAGGAAGAATTTTGGCTAATTCTTCCTCCACTTTTTGCGTGCCTGTCCCGAAAAAACGAATATGATCACTTTCGCATTCTGGACAAACCGTTGGCATTCCTTCTTCATGACCACAATAATGACATTTCATTAAATTGTTAAAGCGATGATAGGTAAGCGAAATATCACAGTTTGGACAATGAAGAACATATCCACAATTGCGACACATGACAAATGACGAATGTCCTCGTTTATTTAGCATCAATACGGTTTGCTCTTTCTTTTCTAACCGATCCTTTAGCTTTGTAAGCAGTGCTTCTGAAAACATCGAACGATTTCCAGCACGCAATTCCTCTCGCATGTCAACGATTTCAACAGAAGGAAGTGCCCCAGCATTCATACGCTTACTCATCGTTAAAAGCTGATACACTCCTTTCTGAGCACGAGCGAACGATTCTAATGTTGGTGTAGCACTGCCCAGAATAACGGGACATGAATGTAGTTTTGCCCGTTCAATCGCCACATCACGAGCATGATACCGAGGATTTTCTTCTTGCTTATAGCTAGATTCATGCTCTTCATCAATAATGATTAGGCCAAGACGTTCAAATGGAGCAAACACAGCTGACCTTGCTCCTACAACCACTTTTACTTCTTTACGGTGAATCTTTCGCCATTCATCATACTTTTCACCAACCGACAAACCACTGTGCATAACCGCTACTTGCTCACCAAATCGTTCTTTAAATCGTTTAACCGTTTGCGGTGTTAACGAAATCTCGGGTACAAGCATAATGGCTTCTTCCCCTTTTTCGAGAACAGAAGCAATCGATTGAAGATACACTTCCGTTTTTCCGCTCCCTGTCACGCCATATAAAAGAAAAACCTCATGCTTATTTCCTTTAATGCTTTCATGAATCGGTTGAATAGCTATTGACTGCTCTTCCGTTAATGGAAGTGGCTCTGACCGCTCGAACACACGATTTTCGTACGGATTACGATAAACTTCTTGATTTTCTTCTTTAAGCAACTCCTTAGCAATCAATGTTTTAATTGTCGCATTGGATACATTTGTCACTTGTAGTAAATCTTTCGCAGAAATGGGTGCTGGATTTTCCTTAAAATAAAGTAAAACTTCACGCTGTTTTTTCATACTACCCGTTAAAGTAGGGATGATTTCTGATAGCTGTTCTGGTGAATGCAAAGGCCTGATCATTCGTACTGTTTTTTTATTCAACTTATTTTTCACATGATAAACTAATTCCAGATGACCTTTATGTACTTCCTTTTGAAACATATGAGCATGGTCTCCATCGATAACCTCTTTCCATGATATGGAGGAACGATCGTTAAAAAAAGCCTGAATCTCTCCTGGAAGTTCATCTCTTTTAGCATCTATGATGTTAATGACTTTCTCGTATTTTGCCTTCAGCGCAGCGGGTAGCATTGCCTGTAACGCTGAAATTTTATAACACATAGCTTCATTCGTCATCCAGTCACCGAGTGTGAGCAATTCCTTATTTAAAACCGGCTCTAGGTCCATTGGTTCTTTTATATATCTCAACTTATCGAATTCACTATTTTCTTTAAGACGCGTAACAAAGCCTTGTACCATTCTTGGCCCAAAAGGAACAATGACACGTGTTCCTGGTGCAATGACAGCCTTCCATTTATCAGGAATCCGATAATCAAATTCTCGATCCGTTTGTTTTGCGGGTACATCTACAATAACCGCTGCTATATCCATTTTGGTCAATCCTTTTTAAACATAGAAGCCACTTCGGCTAAAATTTTCTGTGCAGTTTCAGCTTTCGAAAGTCTTGGCAATTCGATTGCACTGCCATCATGTTTAAACATGGTAACAATGTTTGTATCCGTGCCAAAACCAGCACCTTCCGTGGTTACATTATTGGCTACAATCATATCTGCATTCTTTTTCAACAATTTTTCTCGTGCATATTCTTCTACTGCGTTTGTTTCTGCAGCGAATCCAATAATTAATTGATGCGTTTTTTTATTTCCAAGCTCTTGTAAAATATCTTTTGTTCGTTCAAGTTCAATAACATTGTCACCCGGCTGTTTTTTCATTTTATGCTGGTGATATACTTTCGGCTTATAGTCTGCTACTGCTGCTGTACCTATCACCACATCAGAAGCTTCAAAATATGGCCAAACTGCATCATACATTTGTGCAGCTGAATCAACCTGTACAAGATTTGCCTTAACTGGAGCTGTTAACTGAACCGGTCCTGAAATGAGCGTTACCTCTGCTCCAAGCTTAATAGCCTCCTCAGCAAGGGCATACCCCATTTTTCCACTTGAATGATTAGTGATAAAACGTACGGGATCAATCGCTTCTCGTGTCGGGCCAGCCGTAATCAAAAATTTCTTACCCTTCAAAGGTAATTCCTTGTCTTGATTAAAAAATTTCTGTAAATGAGAAACAATATTTTCTGGTTCTTCTAGTCGGCCTTTGCCTACATAACCACATGCTAAATAACCTTCACCTGGTTCGATAAATTGATAGCCAAAGGAACGTAAAGTGTTCATATTTTTTTGGACAGCAGGATGAGCATACATATGCATATTCATCGCTGGAGCAACCCAAACGGGAGCCACAGTCGCCATGATCGTAGTTGAAATCATATCATCTGCTATACCATTGGCTATTTTTCCAATAATGTTTGCTGTTGCAGGAGCAATTAAAACAACATCTGCCCAATCCGCTAAGTGAATATGAGCAATAACTGCCGAATCTTTTTCATCAAAAGTATCGGTATATACATCATGACGTGATAAGGCTTGAAATGTGAGAGGTGTTACGAATTGACAAGCAGATTCACTCATAATCACTTTTACAATGGCCCCTGCTTGCGTTAACTTGCTTGTCAGGGCCGCAGCTTTATAAACAGCAATTCCCCCTGTGACACAAAGTAACACTTTTTTATCCGTAAGCATATAAATTCCCCCTTCTTCATTTTTTATTATGTAGGAACTTCAACGAATAGCAAAACAAACGGAGCTCCGACCCCCAAAAATCAACTCTTCATCATCTTCCTACCAAATATTCACATGACACATAGTTGAAGAACAAGGGTTGGACCGTAGCATAAACCAAAATAAAGGATTAAATCGATACTTGATGTTTTTCAACCTAAATGATCCCGCTGATTAAATCAGCGAAGCTCCGACCCTTTTCCTATACAAAAAAATCTGACAACGTTGCAGATTGATGCATAATAGACATTACGCATCCTCTTTGCTTACGGAGTCAGACCCGAAAGGTAAAGCAACTCATTATCCCGTCATAACGGGCAGTAAAACCCCTACCTCAAGACTTCTAGATAATCGAAGAGGATAGGTTGGGGGTCAACTGCCCATAAAGACCTGATACGTGCGACTAACCCATCAGTGGGAGATGAAGAGAGCCCCACTGATGGAAGTCTTCTTTATTTTTCTTCGTATTGGTTCGTATACGTTAATTTTCCAGCATAAATTTCCTCAAGTGCACGACCTACTGATTTATATGATACCGGATTTTCAATACGACAATCATTTTTCATTTGCATTTCACGTGCACGCTTAGCAGCTACAGAAACAAGAGAATATTTAGAATCAATAATTTGTAATAATGCGTCAACCGATGGATATAACATAATTATTTAACCTCCAACATTTTTTTATAACGAACTTCCACTCTTTCCCTTCGACAATGCTCTGCGACAATTATACAATTAATTTTTTCACATGCAGCTTCAATCGAATCGTTTTCAACAACATAATCATATAAGTCCATTAGTTCTATTTCCTCTTTTGCTACTTTCATGCGTTGTTGAATAACTTCTTCAGATTCTGTTCCACGATTCACAATTCGACTTTGCAGTTCAGAAAGACTCGGTGGAGCAAGGAAAATAAATAAGCCTTCAGGAAACTTTTCGCGAACCTGCTTAGCACCTTCAACTTCAATTTCAAGAAAAATATCTTTCCCATCATTAATCGTTTGTTGTACATAATCAACCGGAGTCCCATAGTAGTTTCCAACGAATTCTGCATGTTCAAGTAATTTCCCTTGTTCAAGAAGTAACTCGAATTCCTCACGTGATTTAAAGAAATAGTCCACCCCGTCTACTTCACCTTCTCGAGGAAGACGTGTTGTCATGGAAATAGAATATTCAAATGCTTTGTCAGGTTCAGAAAAAATAGCTTTTCTTACGGTTCCTTTTCCAACTCCTGATGGGCCAGATAAAACAACCAATAACCCTTTTTCTTTCATAATGTCCACTTTACCTCTCTTCTACGCTGTCATCTCGACCTTGAAGACGTGCAGCAACTGTTTCAGGTTGAACGGCTGATAAAATAACATGATTACTGTCTGTTATAATAACGGCTCTTGTTCTTCTTCCATATGTAGCATCTATTAATAAACCGCTATCGCGAGAATCCTGAATAATTCTTTTAATCGGAGCCGATTCCGGGCTCACAATTGAGATAATACGATTCGCAGAAACAATATTTCCAAAACCGATATTTATGAGCTTAATAGGCATCATAGTCCTCCTATTCTATTGTCACCTTGTTGAAACCATCATAAACAATTATTCAATATTTTGAACCTGTTCTTTCATTTTTTCAAGCAAGCTTTTCATCTCTACTACTTCCTTCGTAATGGAAGAATCATTTGCTTTTGAACCAATCGTATTAACTTCTCGGTTCATCTCTTGAACAAGAAAATCCAATTTACGACCAATTGGTTCGCTTTGCGTCAATGTTTCAGAGAATTGTAAAAAGTGACTTTCTAACCTAGTCAATTCTTCATTTATATCACATTTATCAGCAAAAATTGCCACTTCTGTAACAAGTCGACTTTCATCCACTAATCCGTTCGTTAACTCCGTTAATTTTTGTGTTAACCGTTCTTGATAAGTTCTCACAACGGTAGGGGCATATTGTTTTACTTTGTCAGAAATTTTCTCAAGTTTATTTAATTGTGCTTGTAGATCATTCGCTAGCTCCTGACCTTCTAGCACTCGCATAGCTTTTACACTTTCTAAAGCACCAGTTAAAGCACTTACTATCATTCCTTCTATATCACCATTGTCCATTGTCTCTTCAACTTCTGAAAAAATAGATTCCAGTTGCAAGAAATCATGTAAGGTCACCTCAGAATGGATATGGTACTTATCCTTTGCCTGACTCATAAGTCCAAAGAATTGATCAGCTAGGCCCCAATCAAGCTTAAGTCTTTTAGTGGCAAAACCTTCCCCTTCAATTGTGACAAAAATTTCGCCTCGTCCACGCCGAATAAATTCGTTCGCTTTCTTCTTAACTTTATCTTCAAGATACATTAACTGACGTGGCATTCGAATATGATATTCACAAAACCGATGATTTACGGTTTTCATTTCAACAACAACCTTCATACATTCATTCTCTGCTGTCGCTCGTCCATAGCCTGTCATACTAATAACCATGGTAACACTTCCTTCAAACAAAATGCTTTGCAATCGTATGGTCCAGCGCTTTTCGATTTATGTATTCTTAAAAAATAAAAAGGTAATAGAGGACACTCTACTACCTAATGAATTATATCATAAATTATTTTGTTTTTCTTGCTAAAAAGCTACCAGCTAGTAAAAAAGTTGGGATAGACGCCATTCCGATGATTAACAACCAATCTCGAGCAGTAATTGGAACGGTATGAAAAATTATTTGAAACGGCTCATAATAAATAACAGCTAACATTGGGAGTAATGACGACAACACAGCCCCCACTAAATACTTATTACCAAATGGATTTCTAGAAAAAATAGATTTTTCACTTCGACAGTCAAAAACATGAATTAATTGAGTTAGGACTAATGTTGAAAAAGCGACTGTTTGCGCATAAGCAAGATTGTCTGGATTTTGTCGATAGATGATATAAAAGGCAATCAATGTCGTTATTCCAATTAAAAATCCACGAGAAATGATTTTCCAGCCAAGTCCCCTTGCAAATACTCCTTCATTAGGATGACGTGGTTTTTGCTTCATCACATCAGCTTCAGCTTCATCGAGACCTAATGCCATCGCCGGCAAACCATCTGTCACTAAGTTGACAAACAAAATCTGAATTGGAATCATCGGTAAAGGTAAACCACAAAGCATCGCAAAAAACATGACTAAAATTTCACCTACATTAGATGCTAATAAATAACGTATGAACTTACGAATATTTTCATAAATATTTCTTCCCTCTTTGATGGCCGACTTAATCGTTGCAAAATTATCATCTACTAAAATAAGAGAAGAAGCTTCTTTCGCTACATCCGTTCCTGTTATTCCCATTGCAATCCCGATGTCTGCTGATTTAATAGCAGGGGCATCATTCACTCCATCTCCCGTCATAGCCACGATATGTCCTTTGTTTTGTAATGCCTTCACAATTTTTAATTTATGTTCAGGTGAAACTCGGGCAAAAACAGCTACATCTTCTACAATTCTTTCAAGTTCTTCAAACGACATGTTGTTTAAATGCTTGCCCTCGAGTACCTTTTCTTTGCCTTTTAAAATGCCTAATTGAAAAGCAATAGCTTTTGCTGTGGTGACATGATCGCCTGTAATCATAACGGTTTTAATACCAGCTTCGCGACACTCTTTTATCGCTTGCTTTACTTCCGGTCGCGGTGGATCTATCATTCCTTGTAAACCTACAAAGACAAGGTTTTTTTCAGCCTCATTTTCATGAAGAATTACATTTCCAGCCGATAATGGTTTATATCCGACCGCTATCAATCTTAGTGCATGTGAAGCCAATCCATCCATTTCTCGATTGACCACCGTTTGATACTCTTTATGAAACGGTGCAGTCTTCCCATCCCATAAAATGGATTCACAACGAGTAAACAGCACATCAGGTGCCCCTTTTGTCACTACAAAATGCTTTCCAGCATCGTCTTTCACAATCACACTCATCATTTTTCGATTCGAATCAAATGGAAACTCTTTTACAATTGTAAAATTTTCATGTAATTGCCCTCTTGTCAATCCAGCTTTTAATGCAGCCACTAACATGGCACCCTCAGTTGGGTCCCCATCTAATACGAACTGATCACCTTTTTCCATCAGATCCGCTTTATTGCATAACATGCCGAATGTCAATAACTGAAGCAATGGTTTTTCCGCTGAAAGAGAAACAGCTTGCTCGCCAGCTAGAAACTCCCCTTGTGGGATATAGCCTGTACCAGTGACATCCCAGGTTTTACCCCCACTCCAAACCTTTGTTACTGTCATTTTATTTTGCGTCATCGTCCCTGTTTTATCTGAACAAATCACAGACGCACAGCCAAGCGTTTCAACGGCTGGAAGCTTACGAACAATTGCTCGCTTCTTAATCATCCGCTGCACACCTAATGATAACGCCACTGTTACGATCGCTGGTAAACCTTCTGGAATGGCAGCAACGGCAAGAGAAACCCCTGCTAGAAACATCGTATACAAGTCATTTCCTTGGATAATACCTGTGAATACAACGATGACCGTTAAAATTAGAGCTGTTACAATTAATATTTTTCCAAGTTGTTCTAATCTTCTTTGTAGCGGTGTTGTAAGTGTTTCAGCAGATTGAAGCAGGTGTGCAATTTTTCCCATCGCTGTTTCCATTCCAATGCTAATAACAATTCCTATTCCGCTCCCTCTCGTTACCATGGTTCCCATGAATGCTTTATTCTGTTCATCTCCAATGCCCTCAGCTTCAAACAATAAGGGTTCTGAAATTTTTGAAACTGGCTGTGATTCCCCGGTTAATGCGGATTCTTCAATTTCAAGACTAGAACATTCAATAATCCGAAGATCGGCACCTATTCTATCTCCACTCGAAAATTTCAAAATATCGCCAACAACGATTTCCTTTGAAGGAAGTTTAGTCCACTGATTATTTCGTAATACATGTACTTGTGGAGCAGACATTTCCTTTAATGCGTCCAATGATTTCTCAGCTTTTCTTTCTTGAAAAAAGCCTAGAATACCATTTAAAAAAACAATGGCAATAATCGCAATCGCATCTACATATTCACCCAAAAGACCTGAAATTAACGTCGCAACCAATAAAACAAGTACCATAAAATCCTTGAACTGGGCAAAAAACAATAAAATAGCGGATTGCTTTTCCCCTTCCTGGAGTTCATTGAAGCCATACTTGCTTTGCCTGTCCTTTACCTCTTCATCGCTTAATCCAGTGAATGAATTTGTCTGAAGTGCCTTCTCTATTTCTTGCGTTTTCATTTCTCGGAACTTCATCGAACATCCCCCATCCTCCATGCTTCAAAATATGCAACACCCCAATTCTTTCTCCTCCCATACATATTCAGACTCGTCCAAAAAAATGCTATAATAAAACGAAAAGCGGAGCCGGCTTGGTCAGCTCGCGAAGAAAATAGGAAAAGACCCGGAAGGCGCTTTTTGCCTTTCGAGGGCTTTTATCTTTTTCACAGCGAGCTAGCCGGCGGAGCTAGACAATTAGAAAAGCGGAATCGGCTTGGTCAGCCCCGACAAGCGCTGGAGGGCCAGAAGATGAAGTCGTTCTTTGACTTTATCAGCTGGACCGAAGCGTCTCGAGTGGCTAGCCGATGGAGCTAGACAAAACGAAAAGCGGAAGCACCTTGGTCAGCTCGTGAAGAAAATAGGGATTGAACCAGGAAGGCGCTCTTTGCCTTCTTGGGGCAATCATCTTTTTCCGTGCTGAGCTAGACAATTCGAAATGCGGAAGGCTCCCGGTCAATTTCAATAGTGCAACCGGTTTAGTCAAATATATTGAAAAGGATGTAGAAGGTATGTCATTTGACGGGGTATTTACGAAAGCGATGACGGAAGAAATTGCTTCTTTATTAAAAGGTGGTCGTATAAACAAAATACACCAGCCCTATAAAAACGAATTAATCCTACTTATTCGTGCAGAAAAAAAGAATTACAAACTTCTTCTCTCTGCACACCCAAGCTATGCCCGCGTTCAAATTACAGAAGAAAATTATGAAAATCCGAAAGAACCACCGATGTTTTGTATGCTATTACGCAAACATATTGAAGGTTTTACAATAGAGAATATACGCCAGCATGAGCTGGACCGAATGATTATTTTTGATGTAAGAGGACGGAACGAATTAGGCGATGTTTCACAAAAACAACTAATCATTGAAATAATGGGACGCCATAGTAACATCATATTAGTGGATCATGAACGCAATTTGATTCTTGATAGTATTAAACATGTATCCTATGCGGTAAATAGTTATCGAGCCATTTTACCTGGTCAAGAATATAAACTACCACCTGCTCAAGATAAACTTAATCCTTTTACAACTTCTAAAGAAGAGATTTTAGGACACTTGGATTTCAATGCTGGAAAATTAGATAAGCAACTCGTTCAACAATTTGCTGGTGTTTCACCATTACTCGCGAAGGAAGCCGTCTTCCAAGCTGGTCTTGCAAATTCAGATACACTACCAAACGCATTCTTAGCTCTAATCGAAAAACTTAGTAAGCATATTTATACACCTGCTATTACATATGATGGAAAGAAAGAAGTCTTTTATATGCTCCCCTTAGCGCACATCCAAGGGGAAACGAAAACATTTTCTTCACTGAGTATCATGCTTGATCGTTATTACTTTGGAAAGGCGGAACGTGACCGCGTCAAACAACAGGGGCATGACCTTGAGCGGTTTATTTCAAATGAAGTAGAAAAAAACAGAAAGAAAATAGGTAAGCTTAACAAAACATTAGCAGAAAGTGAAAAAGGAAGTCAGTATCAGCTTTATGGTGAATTGCTAACAGTAAACTTATATCAAATGAAAAAAGGATTAACAGAAATTGAGGTAATCAATTATTATGACGATAGCACCCTAGTTATCCCACTTAATCCGCTAAAGACGCCAACTGAAAATGCTCAAAAATATTTTTCAAAGTATCAAAAAGCGAAAAATTCTATTCAAGTAGTTCAAGAACAAATTGAAAAATCCAAAGCTGAATTGGCTTATTTTGAAGCACTGCAACAGCAGCTTCAATCAGCTTCTCCTAAGGATTTAGAAGAAATTCGCGAAGAACTGCAAGAAGAAGGATATCTGCGTCTAAAACAGAAAAAAGGTATGAAAAAACCAGATCATAAAAAGCCACAGCTTGAAACCTATTACTCAACAGACGGTGATACCATCTTTGTAGGTAAAAATAATAAACAAAATGATTACTTAACAAATAAATTTGCCCGTCGAGATGAAGTCTGGCTTCATACAAAAGACATTCCAGGATCACATGTCGTCATTCGTAATGAGGCACCAAGTGAAGAAACGATTAAAGAGGCGGCAATACTCGCTGCCTTTTATAGTAAAGCAAAAGATTCTAGTTCCGTTCCCGTCGATTTTACTAAAGTACGCCATGTAAAAAAACCGAATGGTTCGAAGCCAGGCTTTGTCATTTACGAACAGCAACAAACGGTCTTTGTCACACCAAATGAGGATGTTGTCCTCCAATTAAAACATCATGATTAATTTCTTTATTTAATGCTAATTCATATAACCTATTATTTAAGACATTAAAAGAAAAGGCTGACTCAAAAAACGTTATAACGATTTTTGAGTCAGCCTTTTCTCTCTTTTATTTCAGTTCAATTATAGTTTTGTTTATATTCCTTTTAAGATAATTTGCAATACCGTATCATAACTATGAAAACGTTGTTGAATCGAAGAACTAACCCAGCCTATTTCTTTACGTAATTCTGGTAAATTTGTTTGACCAAATTTTTTCCCTAATACTTCGACTTTCCCTGACGTTGGCCAAATATACCCATTAATCACATTTAGCAGGGTCGTTTTTCCAGAACCATTTAACCCTAATAAACTCCAATGCTCTCCTTTTCTTACAGACCAGGAGACACCGTTTAGTATCATCTTGTTATTTCGTCTAAGTGTAATATTTTCAACCGTGATCAAAGTAACAACTCCTCTAAACCATGAAACTTGCTTTATTCAAATATAAGTTTTATTCTCCAAAAAGATTTAATTTTTCTAAATGACTAACTAATGCAAAATCATCCACACTCAAAATCGCTTTATATTTATCATCAAATGTAAAACCAGCAATCATTAACGCCATTAGCATTTGTTGATGGGTAAGACCAAATATACCTCGTGAAGAGAGATATTTTAAAAATTTCTTCGCTTGTTTTGCATCGCTCTCCTGTTTTTTCAGCAAAAACACCGTAGAAATTTTTATTAAATAAACGTTTATTTCAAATGGCTCTCCATTTATAATCGCCTGTTTACATTTCGATAGAGCATTCGAACAATAATGATGATATAACTTTTCCGAAAGGTTTTGTTCAACCAAAATTTGTTCTACCTCATGTTCAAATACATTCTCAATGATTTGCCCATGAAATAGATAATTCAACACAAACCCTTCACGTAAACCAAATTTACTTAAAATTAATGTTTGATTATTAACATAATGCATAATGGAAAGAACCAATGTTAATGCACTTGGAAAAATTGTTGCCCGCGTTTTTTGAAGCTCAGGGAGATTGAGCCGTTCTTTTTCCGTTAATACACGTAATTCATCAAAAATGTTTTGGACACGCTCCAGGTTTAATTGATAATTATGCTGAATAGATAGCGGATATCTCATCTTTGCACGCTCATACTTTCCAATCGTTCGCATCGTACCACCAACACCGATAATTGCATCAATATCAATTTCTTGAAGCCACTCCACTTCATCTAAAGCCTTGGTAAAATACTCCATCATTTGCTGTGCTAATTCATCTTTTATTCGATTTGTCGAGTCAAACAAATCACAAATATTCAAAGAACCTACTGGTAAACTGATTGATTTTTCTAGCTTGCGATTTTTTACATACACAAGTTCTGTACTACTTCCACCGATATCTACCGTTAAATAATGATCTAATGCAAAGCTATTCACAATTCCATAAAAACCCAAAAACGCTTCTTCATTACCCGAGATTAATTCAACATCAAGACCAACTTGCTTTTTTATTAGTTTGGTTATTTCCTTACCATTACCCGCTCGCCTTAATGCTTCCGTTGCAATGCAGAATATTTTATGTACACCGTGTTGCTCAGCTGCTTGTTTAAATCTCGTTAAGACCGAGATAATCTCACCTATTTTTTCTTCCTTAATTAAATCACCTTTTTTAAGATTCGCTCCTAAACGGACATATGCTTTATAATCCTGTTCATTGGCAATTTTAATTGGATTTAAGTACGTATCATTCACTTCACAAATTACCATATGAAAGGAGTTTGATCCTAAATCTATAACTGCAATACGTTCCAATAATAGCACACATCCTTATATAATTATCATAAGTTCCTTTATCATAATCAAAGTGAACATTATTCAAACCCGATATCTTTATACAATTTATATTATGTAAAATTATATAAAAATGACTTTAATTATTATATCATTTTCATACTATCCTGTGCTAACTACTTGTTACTATATAGCATCAATCAATTGAACTCAGTCCTGTAAGTAAAAATACAGGACAACTTCTTTTTATATGATTAAGCGTTTATCCAAGACTCATCATCTGGATTTTCACGCCATTTTGTTAACTTTTGCAGTTCATTTTCATTAATATACCCTTTTTCTTTTGCTACACCAATTAGTGTTGAATAATCACTAAGGGAATAGGATGTAAGCCCTTCTGCTGCAAGCTTTTCTTTTCCTTTTTCAAGCTCGTATGTAAAAATAGACACGATACCCAGCACTTCACAACCTGCTTCTTTTAACGCTTTAGCTGCTGTAATGGCACTGCCTCCAGTAGAGATCAAGTCTTCGACAACAACAACTTTTTGACCTGGAGAAGCAATTCCTTCAATTTGATTCCCTTTACCATGGCCTTTTGCTTTTGAACGAACGTAGCACATTGGTAAGTTTAATAAATCACTTACCCAAGCTGCATGCGGAATTCCTGCAGTTGCTGTACCTGCGATTAATTCTGTTCCAGGAAAATGGTCGACAATTAATTGCTGCAGTCCACTTGCAATGTCTTGACGAATAGCCGGATACGACAAAGTTAAACGATTATCGCAGTAGATTGGTGATTTTATTCCTGATGACCAAGTAAAAGGATCATTTGGCTGTAAATAGACAGCCTTAATTTCTAATAGATGTTCTGCAATGTTTTGTTTTAGCATTAAATAGTTCCCTCCCAAGCTTTCTTCATCGATAAATAGGCTTCAAGCGGATTGTCTGCTTTTGTGATGGAACGACCAACAACAATAAAGTCAGAGCCTAACTTTCTAGCTTGTTCTGGTGTCGCAATCCGTGCCTGATCATGTGTATCTCCAGTTGCATTACGGATACCAGGAGTCACAGTTAAAAATTGTGGACTAATTACTTCATGAATTTTTTCCACTTCATGTGTAGAGCACACTACTCCATCTAGTCCAGCCTGTTTTGTGACTGCTGCGTAGCGTAAGACCGATTCCTCAACTGTTCCTAAAATATTTTGTTCCTCATTCATTTGTTGCTGCGTAGTGCTTGTTAATTGGGTTACTGCTATACAAAGTGGACGTTTTTGACCAGCTTTCGTACCTGCATCCAAGCCTTCTAGTGCAGCTTCCATCATTCGTTTACCACCAGCTGCATGAACATTGACTAAATCCGCACCTAAACCGGCTAAGCCTTTCATTGCCATTTTTACTGTGTTCGGAATATCATGTAACTTTAGATCAAGAAAAACCTCATGTCCTTGCTCTTTTAAATAGGAGATAATGGCTGAACTATTTTGGTAATAAAGCTCCATGCCCACTTTAACATATAATTTTTCAGAACCAAAGGGCTGTAAAAATTGTTGTGTTTCTTCAAGGTTTGGAAAGTCAAGTGCAATAATTAATGAGTTACCCACTACTTCCAGCTCCTTCCTCTACATTCTGAAATATGATTATATCCAAGTTGATCTAGTAAAGCTGGTAGCTCTTCAATAATAGTTGGACAAATAAATGGATCAACAAAATTTGCCGTACCCACTGCAACTGCACTGGCCCCAGCATAGAAAAACTCAATGACATCTTCAGCGCTTGAAATACCACCCATACCGATAATTGGAATCGATACCTGTTGACTTACTTCGTAAATCATACGAAGTGCAACTGGTTTAATGGCTGGACCAGAAAGACCGCCTGTTTTATTAGCAATAATCGGCTTACCTGTTTTTAGGTTAAGACGCATGCCAATTAGTGTATTAATCATCGTTAACCCATCAGCGCCTCCTGCTTCAACAGCTTTTGCCATTTCCACAATATCCGTCACATTCGGTGATAATTTCACATACACAGGAACCTCAGATACTTCTTTTACCGCCTTTGTTACACCTTTTGCTATTTCTGGGTCCGTTCCAAAGGTGATTCCACCTTCCTTAACGTTCGGACAAGATATATTTAACTCAAGTGCTTTCACATTAGGTGACTTGCTAATTTCGCGAGCTACCTTTACATAATCTTCTACTTGGGAACCGGCAATGTTGGCTATAATCGGAACATCATAGCCATTTAGAAAAGGCAATTCTTCTGAAATCACTTTTTCTAATCCTGGATTTTGAAGTCCAATTGCATTTAACATACCAGCATCTGTTTCGGCAACTCGTGGAGTTGGATTACCAAAGCGTGGCTCTGGAGTTGTCGCTTTAATCATAATTGCTCCCAGCTTGCTTAAATCATAAAACTGGCTATATTCACGTCCAAAGCCAAAGCAGCCTGATGCAGGCATGATTGGATTTTTTAATGAAAGACCCGGTAGTTCAATTGATAGTCTGCTCATAAGATCACCTCTCCAGCACGGAAAACAGGTCCGTCACTACATACCTTTTTATAAGACGTACCTTCAACTGAAGTGTGACATACACAAGCGAAGCAAGCACCTACACCACAGCCCATTCTTTCTTCAAGAGAAAGATATAACTTATGGTCAGAATATCCTGCATTTAATGCTTTTAACATAGGTGTTGGACCACAAGAATAAATGGCTTGATAGTCAGTTAAATCTTTCATTACATCCGTAACATAGCCTTTCGTTCCATGAGAACCGTCCTCAGTTGTTATATACGTTTCGCCTAATTTTGCAAATTCATTTTCATAAAACACAGCTGCTTTTGTTGCAAATCCAAGTACGTGAATGACCTTTACACCTTTAGCTACCAACATTTTTGATAGCTGGTAGAGAGGAGGAACACCAATTCCTCCACCAACTAACAGCGCAGTTTCACCACTTTCCACAGCGTCAACGGGAAAACCATGTCCTAATGGACCAAGTACATCCACCATTTCGTCTTCCTTCTTTAGAGAAAGCAACTTTGTGCCTTTCCCTTCTGTACGATAAATCATCGTAAATGAATTTTCACTTTGATTAATGGAACAGATGGAGATCGGACGACGAAGAAGCGGGTCATTGCTATCACTTGTTTTCACATGGACAAATTGCCCCGGTTCTTGCATTTCTTGAACTAATTGACCTTGTAGGGTTAGCTCAAAAATAGCTGGTGCCAATTCTTTTTGGGATAAGACCTTCATCGATTCCTTAATAATCATGAAAAATTCACCTCACGTGCTTTTACTGATTTTTCCATAGCTTCTGCAGAGAAGGTCATCGATTCAATTACTCGAAGAATCGCTTCTGCTGTATCAAGCGATGTTAAACATGGAACACCATTTTCAACAGATTCACGACGAATTCTAAAGCCATCTCGTTCTGGTTGTTTTCCTTTTGTTAAGGTATTAATCACAAATTGCGCTTCACCATTGCGAATCACATCAATTAGATTTTTACCATTTTCGCCGATTTTTCCAACTGTCGTAACTGGAATTCCAGCCTCCTCGATAGCTGATGCTGTACCTGCTGTAGCAATCAATTTGAAACCAATATTTTGGAAACGTTGAGCAATTTGGATCGCTTCTTGCTTATCTTTATTTGCTATCGTCAGAAGCACAGAGCCATGCCCTTTAATATTCATTCCAGAAGCAACTAAGCCTTTGTATAATGCTTTTTCAAGGGTACGGTCTTTTCCCATAACTTCACCTGTAGATTTCATTTCAGGTCCAAGCGTAATGTCCACTCCTCTTAATTTAGCGAAAGAGAAGACTGGAATTTTAACGTAAACACCATCTTTTTCAGGAACTAAACCATTTTCATAGCCAAGACTCTCTAAAGAGTGGCCTAAAATAACCTTTGTAGCTAAGTTTGCCATTGGCACATTTGTTATTTTACTTAAGAATGGTACTGTACGACTTGAACGTGGATTCACTTCAATGACATACACTTCACCTTTACTAATAACATATTGAATATTTAGCAATCCAATGATGTTCAAGCCTTTTGCAAGTCGTGTCGTGAAATCAATTAATGTTTCTTTTTGTTCGGCTGTTAAACTTTGTGGTGGATAAACGGCAATTGAATCCCCTGAGTGAACACCCGCGCGTTCAATATGCTCCATAATCCCTGGAATAACAACTGTTTTTCCATCACTAATTGCATCTACTTCTATTTCTTTACCTGTTAAATAACGGTCAATTAAAACAGGGTGATCAGGATTAATTTTCACAGCATTTTTCATGTAATGTAAAAGTTCTTCTTGTTGATAAACAATTTCCATTGCACGACCGCCAAGTACATATGAAGGACGAACTAATACTGGGTAGCCAATATCATCAGCAATAACAATTGCTTCTTCTACAGACGTAGCTGTTTTCCCTTTTGGTTGTGGAATGTTTAGCTCATGCAAGGCATGTTCAAACTTATCACGGTTTTCAGCACGATCGATATCTTCAAGTGATGTACCAAGAATTTTCACGCCACGTTTTACTAATCCATCTGCTAGGTTAATGGCTGTTTGACCACCAAACTGAACGACAACACCTTCAGGTTGCTCTAAATCAATGATATGCATAACATCTTCCAGTGTTAGCGGCTCGAAATAAAGCTTGTCTGAAATACTAAAATCTGTTGAAACTGTTTCTGGATTATTGTTAATAATAATCGCTTCATAGCCTGCTTCTTTAATCGCCCATACTGAATGAACTGTAGCATAGTCAAACTCAACCCCTTGGCCAATTCGGATTGGACCTGAACCAAGTACGATTACACTTTTCTTATCTGTCACAATCGATTCATTTTCATCTTCGTATGTTCCGTAGAAATATGGAGTCTCTGATTCAAATTCTGCCGCACATGTATCAACCATTTTATAAACAGGTACAATACCTAGGTTCTTTCTTGTATCATACACTTGTGTCTCTGTCACACCTGCAAGTTTGGCAATGGTTTTGTCAGAGAAACCAAGCTTTTTCGCTTTTTCTAAAGTATCTTTATTGAAGGCATCTTCACTAACTTGTTGTTCAAAATCAACAATTTTCTTTAATTTATGAAGGAAGAATAAATCGATTTTACTCCATTCATGAATCGTTTCAATTGTTACACCACGGCGAAGCGCTTCGCCGATATAAAATAGGCGTTCATCCCCAGCTGTACGAATGCGTTTTTCAATTAAGTTATCATCTACTTCGTCATTTAAACCTAAATGAAATACACCCGCTTCAAGTGAACGAACAGCTTTTAAAATTGATTCTTCAAACGTACGTCCAATCGCCATTACTTCCCCAGTAGCTTTCATTTGTGTACCTAACTTACGGTTTGCACTTTCAAACTTATCAAATGGCCAGCGTGGAATTTTTGTTACCACGTAGTCAAGAGCAGGTTCAAAGCTTGCATATGTTTTACCTGTAACAGGGTTCATCATTTCATCAAGAGTTAAACCAACAGCAATTTTAGCTGCTAGCTTGGCAATTGGATAACCTGTTGCTTTTGATGCAAGAGCAGATGAACGACTTACCCGTGGATTTACTTCAATTACAAAGTAGTTATAGCTGTCTGGATCTAGTGCAAGCTGAACATTACATCCACCTTCGATCTTCAAAGCACGAATAATACTTAATGAAGTGTTACGTAACATTTGATATTCACGGTCACTTAACGTTTGGCTAGGTGCTGCTACGATAGAATCCCCTGTGTGAACACCGACTGGATCGAAGTTTTCCATATTACAAACAACAATCGCGTTATCATTCGCATCACGCATTACTTCATATTCAATTTCTTTATATCCTGCAATACTTCTTTCTAGTAAGCATTGGTGAACTGGACTGCTTTTTAAGCCGCCTTCTACGATTTCAATTAATTCTTCTTCATTTTCACAAATTCCGCCGCCTGTACCGCCAAGAGTAAAGGCTGGACGAACGATTACTGGATAACCAATTCGTTCAACAAACGCGTAAGCCTCTTCTAATGAGTGGATGATATCACTATCTGGAACAGGTTCTCCTAGTTCATTCATTAATGTACGGAATAAATCACGGTCCTCAGCTTGTTCGATTGCTTCAAGTTTAGTACCTAAAATTTGTACGCCGCATTCATCTAAAATCCCTGACCTTGCAAGTTCAACTGCCATATTTAATCCTGTTTGACCTCCAAGCGTTGGAAGAAGTGCATCAGGACGTTCTTTACGAATAATTTTACTTACAAATTCAAGAGTTATGGGTTCGATATAAACGGCATCTGCAATTTCACTATCCGTCATAATCGTTGCCGGGTTAGAGTTAATTAAAACAACACGATA
>SMEO01000022.1_pt1 | contig 43940 bp, 45 predicted proteins | sample 2456251 | NCBI WGS metagenome assembly SMEO01 (sample SAMN10132594, study PRJNA489261) | soil metagenome | isolation source: day1 control-silt loam soil ammended | place: USA | reverse complement strand
AGGCGCTTTTTGCCTTTCGAGGGCTTTTATCTTTTTCACAGCGAGCTAGCCGCTGGAGCTAGACAGTAAGAAAAGCGGAAGCGCCTTGGTCGCAAAGGAAGGCCGACTAAGAACGCCACGTCCTGTGGCAACGTCGGCATGACCCACATCCTGTGGGCCCAAGAAAATAGGAAGAGACCCAAAAGGCACTTTTTGCCTTTTGAGGGCTCTTATCTTTTTCCGTGCTGAGCTAGCCGGTGGAGCTAGACAACAATACTTATTAAAAATATTTAACTATCTACTTAAAACAAAGATAGCTGATTTTGGTCTGGCAATGATTCGAGACAGCCTTGTTTATCGAGATATTCAAGAATCGTTTTTGAAACCTTACCGCGTTGTTGTAAATCCTCTTTTGAAAGAAACTCTCCTTCACCACGTGATCGAACAATATTGACGGCAACATTCGTTCCAAGTCCGGGAATAGAATTAAAAGGAGGGATTAATGTATTTCCTTCAATAATAAATTCATCGGCACTTGACTTGTATAAATCAACCTTTGCAAAAGAAAAGCCCCGTTCACACATTTCTAATGCGATTTCCAGCACTGTTAAAGTATTTTTTTCTTTCGTGGATGCATCCAAACCTTTAGCATTGATTTCTTCAATTTTAGAGCGAATAGCGTGTGAACCTCTAGTCATCGCTTCAATTTCAAAATCATCTGCACGAACAGTAAAATACGCTGCGTAATAAAGTAGTGGCATATGAACTTTAAAATAAGCAATCCGGACGGCCATTAACACATAAGCCGCTGCATGGGCTTTCGGGAACATATATTTAATCTTTTTACAAGAATCGATATACCATTCCGGCACTTCATTTTTGCGCATTTCGGCTTCGAATTCTTCAGTCAAGCCCTTCCCTTTACGCACGGATTCCATAATTTTGAAGGCAAGTGAAGGATCTAATCCTTGATAAATCAAATAAACCATAATATCATCACGACAACCAATTACTTCACTTAACGTACAGGTTTTATTATGAATCAAATCTTGGGCATTTCCAAGATATACATCTGTACCATGCGATAAACCAGAAATTTGAACAAGTTCTGAGAAAGTTGTTGGTTTTGTATCTTCAAGCATTTGACGAACAAATCTTGTCCCAAACTCAGGAATTCCAAGTGTCCCCGTTTTACACATAATTTGTTCTTCTGTTACACCTAGCGACTCGGGACCACTAAAAATTTTCATAACTTCCGGGTCATCTGTTGGAATTGTTTTTGGGTCTATTCCACTTATATCTTGTAACATCCGGATAACCGTCGGGTCATCATGCCCGAGAATATCAAGTTTTAAAATATTATCATGAATCGAGTGGAAGTCAAAATGGGTCGTGCGCCATTCAGAGTTCCTGTCATCGGCTGGAAATTGAATAGGTGTAAAATCATAAATATCCATATAATCCGGCACAACGATTATTCCACCTGGATGTTGCCCCGTTGTACGTTTAACCCCTGTACAACCTGCTACAAGCCGATCCGTTTCTGCACCACGCATGTGTAAATTATTATCAGATGCATAACCCTTAACGTATCCATAGGCCGTTTTTTCAGCCACTGTACCAATTGTTCCAGCACGATATACATAATCATCACCAAACAATACCTTCGTGTAATCATGCGCACGCGGTTGATATTCACCACTGAAGTTTAAGTCAATATCAGGAACTTTATCCCCTTTAAAACCAAGAAATGTTTCAAACGGAATATCATGTCCATCCTTTTTATATCTCGTGCCGCAAGCTGGACAATCCTTATCTGGTAAATCAAATCCAGAACCCACTGAACCATCATCAAAGAACTCAGATTTTTTGCAATTTGGACAGATATAATGTGGCGGCAAAGGATTCACTTCAGTAATTTCAGTCATCGTTGCCACAAATGATGATCCAACAGAACCACGTGACCCAACTAAATAGCCATCATTCAGTGACTTTTTCACTAGTTTATGAGCAATTAAATAAATAACTGAAAAGCCGTGCCCAATAATACTTTTCAATTCTTTTTCTAAACGCGCTTCGACAATTTCAGGCAACTCATCACCGTAAATTTTTTTCGCCATCGTATAACTCATCTGACGCATTTCGTCTTCTGCACCTTCAATTTTCGGTGTATACAGCTCATCCTTAATTGGTGTAATCTCTTCAATCATATCGGCAATTTTATTCGGATTAACGACAACAATTTCTTTTGCCTTTTCCTCACCTAAAAATTGAAAAGCTTTTAACATTTCATCAGTCGTTCTGAAATGTACATCAGGAAGCTTGTGACGATTTAGGGGATTTGCTCCACCTTGCGAACTAATGAGTATTTTACGATAAATTTTATCATTAGGATCCAAATAATGAACATTTCCCGTTGCAACTACGGGTTTGCCTAATTTTTCTCCTAATTTAACAATATTTGAAATAATGGTTTCAAGTGACTTTTCATCACGAATGTACTCCATTTCAATTAAATGCTGATAAACTTCTTTAGGATGTACTTCGAGATAGTCATAGAATTCTGCAATGTCACTAACCTCTTCAAAGCCCTTTTGCATCATCCCTTCAAACACTTCACCTTTATCACAGCCAGATCCAACCAATATGCCTTCACGATATTTCTGAAGCTGTGAACGAGGCACCCGTGGGACTCGATAAAAATAATTAATATGCGCAACGGAGATCAACTTAAATAGATTTTTCAAGCCATCCTGTGTTTGGGTAAGCAATGTACAATGATGGGGACGTGAGCGTTGATAAGCATTCCCTTTTCCCATATTATCATTCAATTGATTATGATTTGTGATCCCTTTTTCAGCAGCATCCTTTAGCATACGTAATAATAAATAGCCCGTTGCTTCGGCATCATAAATAGCACGGTGATGCTGAGTTAACTCGATATCAAATTTCTTACACAATGTATTCAGGCGATGATTTTTAAATTCCGGATATAAAAATCTTCCCAGTTCAAGAGTATCAATTACTGGATTGCTCGCTTTCGATTGTCCCATTTGTTTATAACCAATATTTAAAAAGCCCATATCAAATGAGGCATTATGAGCAACAAGAATACCATCTCCTGCCCATTCGCGGAATCTCTCTAAAACTTCTGGAACTTCAGGTGCATTTTCTACTAAATCATCCGTGATTCCTGTCAAATCAATCGTTGTTGCCGATAATTTGTGATGTGGATTGGCAAATGATTCAAAACGATCAATAATTTCTCCATCCTTCATTTTTACCGCAGCTAGTTCAATAATCGTGTCATAGACAGCAGAAAGTCCCGTCGTTTCAAAGTCAAATACAACATACGTATCTTCTGCTAGTACTCGATTTGCTCCGTTATAAGCAATAGGTACTCCATCATCCACAAGATTTACTTCTACACCGTATAAAATTTTAATCCCATTCTTTTTCCCTGCACTATATGCTTCAGGGAATGATTGGGCACCTGCATGGTCGGTGATTGCTACCGCTTTATGACCCCACTTTGCTGCCTGGGCAACTAGTGCTGCAGTTGGTGTAACAGCATCCATCTGACTCATTGGTGTATGCATATGAAGTTCAACCCGTTTTTCACCTTCAGGAGCTTTATCTAAACGTCCCACCTTTGAGATTTCATTAATATCATTGGCAATCATGACTAAATCACGCACAAATGTATCGTTTTGAATGCTACCTTGCGCACGTACCCACATTCCTTTTGTTACACGAGCAAGTATAGCCGCATCTTCTTTATCACGAGAGAACATCTTCACAAGAATTGAACTTGTATAATCAGTTACTTTAAAGGTTAACAAACTTCTACCACTTCTAAGTTCTTTTACTTCTGCATCAAAGACATATCCTTCAATAGCAATTCGTCGTTCTTCATCGATAATTTGTTCAATACGACGGAAATCAGCATCCTCTTTAATCGTGTACCCAATTTTGACTGGCCCCGATGGAACACGATCATCACTTGATTTATCAGCTTCTTTTTTCTGCATTTCTACAAGTGCTTCGAATGCTCTTGACTCATCTTCCTTTTGCTTATCAGCTAAAAATTTAGCATATTCCTCGCTGTTTTCATCCGTATTTACCTCTGCATCAAGTGTGAGCGTCGGAAAACCAAAAGATTGATATACATCAGAAACTAAACGAGAATATTTCTGCTTTAATTGTCCCACTTCAGTAGCATTTCGGGCATTTACCATAAGTTTATGACCAACAACTTTTGGCTCTTGATTTTGTAAAAGTGACATTAATGCAGGGGACATCCCCTCTAATTCACTTAAACAATGTTTCCAGTAATCCTTTACTAACTCTTCATTTATTTGAGGATTCAATACATTGAGAGAAAAAGAAACATTCGCAATATGAGCAAAGGTGCTCGTTAACTGTGTTCTTAAACGTGTATGAACATTAGCCGGAATAATCTGTTGAAGATTAAACAGAAAATGCCATTTTTTCGTTTCTCTTTCGATTGACAACTTTTCAATTTCGGCTCCATTAAAAAATTGGACGAACGCATCGTCCGTTAAACCTATTTGTTGGAGCAAGAGTTGAAATCTTTCTCGACCACTATTAGGCTGTTGATCCATTCCTACTCCCCCTTAATTTAGAAAAGCGTAAGTTTGCCCGTAAAGCCAGTACTACAGTTGGCTTTTATTTAGACAACAATACGCATCGAATTTTTAATAGTTACCATTAATAAAAGGATCGCAATCTATTTATTAAACAGATGTTATTATATCATAAAAAGACATCATCCAAATAAATGAATGATGCTCCTTTTTACTTATTCCATTAATTTAAAAGTTCTTGAATTTTTGCAATCAAATCAGCTTGAGGAACTTCCAAAACTTCTCCGGTTTTACGAATTTTCACTTCAAAAATACCCTCTGCTGCTTTTTTCCCAACAGTAACACGAATAGGAAGTCCAATTAAATCAGAGTCAGCGAATTTAACACCCGCACGTTCTTGACGATCATCCATTAAAACGTCAAAGCCTGCAGCTTTAAGTTGATTGTATAATTCCTCACCAACCGTAGCTTGGACGTCATCTTTCATATTAACTGGTATTAAATGAACTTGATATGGCGCCATATTAGCTGGCCATACTAAGCCTTTCTCGTCATTATATTGTTCAGCGATTGCAGCAACTGTTCTAGAAACACCGATTCCATAACAGCCCATAATCATCGGTTGTGTACGTCCATTTTCATCAAGGAACACGGCATTCATCGCTTCAGAATATCTTGTGCCAAGCTTAAAGACATGGCCTACTTCAATTCCTTCAGCAAACTGAATTGTTCCGTTTCCATCTGGAGAAGGATCTCCCACTTGAATAAAACGAAGATCAACATAAGCTGCTACGTTAAAATCACGTCCAGGATTCACATGGATGTAATGATAGTCTTCTTCGTTAGCACCTGTTACTCCATTAACGATGGACTCTACTGCTGAATCAGCAATTACGTCTACTTCACTGTTTATTCCAATTGGACCAAGCGAACCAATCTCACAGCCTAGAATTTCTTTTGTAGCACTCGGCTCAGCAAGTTCAACAATAGATGCATTATAATAATTTTTTAATTTAATGTCATTTACTTCATGATCGCCACGAACTAATACGACTACATGCTTGTCATCTACTTTAAATAATAAAGTTTTGATGCATTTTGCAGCATCTGTTTTTAAGAAGCTTGATACGTCTTCAATTGATTTTTGTCCAGGTGTATGAACCTTTTCAAGAGTTTCTAACGTCTCTGAACTTTTTTCATATTTTGTGATAACTGGAGCCATTTCAATATTAGCCGCATAATCGGATGTATCAGAATAAGCAATCGTATCTTCACCAATTTCAGATAACACATGAAATTCATGAGTATCCTTTCCACCAATCGCTCCTGAGTCAGCAATAACAGCGCGAAAATCAAGTCCACATCTGCTAAATATATTCGAATAGGCTTGGAAAAATTTATCATAAACTTCATCTAAACTTTCCTTCGTTGCATGGAAAGAATAGGCGTCTTTCATGATAAATTCACGTCCGCGTAATAATCCGAAACGAGGACGTTTTTCATCACGGAATTTTGTTTGAATTTGATACACCGACAGCGGCAGGCGTTTATACGATTTTACTTCATCACGAATTAAGCTTGTTACGACTTCTTCATGTGTAGCCCCTAAAGCAAACTCACGATTATGACGATCTTTTAAACGCATTAATTCTGGACCATATGTATACCAACGACCAGATTCTTGCCATAACTCTGCTTGTTGTAATGCAGGCATTAATAATTCAACCGCACCAGCTTGGTCCATTTCTTCACGAATAATTTGCTCTACCTTTTGTAACACTTTATTACCTAGTGGCAAAAAGCTATATACACCGCTTGCATTTTGTCTCATAAATCCTGCACGAAGTAACAGTTGATGGCTTTTGATTTCAGCATCAGCAGGAACTTCTCTAAGTGTAGGAATGAATGTCATACTTTGCTTCATTTTCGCACCTCTTCAAATACACATTTATATAGTGAAAATTCTATTTCGGTTTCCACAAGCATCAGGTGAAAAGCCGTTTTTCCTATACTCATTAAACAATAAAAAAAGAATTAGCGCTATAAAATCTAGCGCTAAAAGAAAACTGCTCTAAATATTCATCTAAGATTATACCGTATGGCAGCAAAAAAACAAACCATCTTACAAGAAAAAGCGCTGTATATCATTCCACGTCACAACAATCATTAACAGCATCAATAAAGCAAAGCCAATAAAATGAACCAATCCTTCTTTTTGACGATCAACTGGCTTACCTCTTAAAAACTCAACTAAAAAGAAAAGTAAACGTCCACCATCAAGTGCTGGCAATGGAAGGAGATTCATAATACCAAGATTGATGCTGAGGAGCGCTCCCCATTTCATTAATACAAATATGCCTTGCTGTGCCACTTCTTCCGTCGATTTATAAATACCAACCGGTCCAGATAGACTATCGATTGTAAAGCCGCCTGTTACTAAATCTCCAAGAATAATAAAAATTTGTTTGGTCCATTCATAAGTTTGAGTAGCACCGTATTGAATGGCTTTAAAAATACCTTTTTCAACAGGTGGATATACCCCGATAATTCCTATTGTTGCACCATTTCGTTCAATTTCCTTTGGAACAACGGGAATAGATAATGTTTCACCATCACGTATGACGACAAACTCTATTTCTTTCCCTGGATTTTTTTGGATATTTTCTTGCACATCTAGCCAGTTTGACACTTCAGCGCCAGCGACCGTTTCAATTTGATCACCGGTCTGTAAACCTGAAGCAATAGCAGGTCCATCATCCGTTAGTTGTCCAAGTCTTGCTTCATTTACTTCTACACCCTGAAATAATCCAATAATCAAGAAAATAAAGAAAGCTAAAACAAAGTTCATCATTGGTCCAGCAAAAATTGTCATTGCTCGGTGACCAAGTGATTTCGATTGGAACTGACGGTCATATGGAGCAATTTGATTTTCTACTCCATTTTCAACAATAACTGCTTCATGATGTATAGAGAACGATTTTAGAGAATCCTCTTCTCCCTCTTCATAACCCGTCAAAAATAGCTTATTCTCAAGGTCAATCGTTTCAACTTCAACAAGACGAATATTGGAATACTTGTCTTTATTATTCAATATAATTTTTGTCACATTCTCGGATTCATCTAAAACTAAGCCAACTCGAAAGCCTGGTTTAATTTCGACATTTTCGGCATCCTCACCCGCCATACGGACATAACCACCAAGTGGTAATAATCGTATCGTGTATTGTGTTTCATTTTTTTTATACGAAAACACCTTTGGGCCGAAACCAATTGCAAATTCACGGCATAAAATACCAGCACGTTTGGCAAAAAACAAATGGCCTAATTCATGGAAAAATACAAGCGCTCCAAAAATAATAATAAACGCTAAAAGAGTTTGTATTGTTTGCAAAGACTTTTCACCCCTTATTCAAAAATGAAGTAATCCATTGTCGTGTGATCTGATCAACTTCTCGAATCGTCTTCAAATCTGGATCAGCTATAACTTGATGGCGATTCAAAGCTTGTTCAATTAAAGTCTCAATCTCTAAAAAGGAAATTCTTCCTTCTAGAAAGTTAGCTACCGCCGCTTCATTTGCGGCATTTAAGACAGTGGGCATTGTTCCGCCTATTTTACCTGCTTCATAAGCATATTGCAAACATGGATACCTAGTTACATTCATTTCTTCAAAGTGCAGCTTCCCAATTTCGACTAAGTTCAACCGTTTCTTCCCAATTAGCGGAAGACGATCTGGAAAGGTGAGTGCATATTGAATAGGAACTCGCATATCTGGTGTTCCAAGCTGGGCCATTACACTAGAATCATGAAATTCAACCATAGAGTGAATGACACTTTCTCTGTGAAGGACCACATCAATTTTATCATAGGGAATGTCAAACAACCAATGTGCTTCAATTACTTCCAACCCTTTATTCATCATGGAAGCAGAATCTATTGTTATTTTTGCCCCCATTGACCAATTTGGATGATTCAATGCTTCTTCAACGGTTACTCCAACTAATTGTTCACGCGTACGATCACGAAAGCTACCTCCAGATGCAGTAATAATTAGACGTTCAATGTTTTTTTCCTGTTCTCCTTGAAGCGCCTGAAAAATAGCAGAATGTTCACTATCAACAGGCAATAATCGGACTCCAGCCTTCTTTGCTGCTTTAATGACCAGATGACCAGCTGTAACGAGCGTTTCCTTATTGGCGATCGCAATATCTTTTTTAGCCTCAATAGCTTGTAAAGTCGGGTATAGCCCGACACTACCCATTACCGCATTGACTAAAATAGAGGCCTTATGGTAAACAGCTACAGCTACTAATCCCTCATCTCCGTACATAAAAGTTACATTTTGATGACGATACTCCTGCTTTAATATTTCATAATCTTCCTTCGTTTGCACTGAAACAAGCTCAGGCATAAATTCATTTATGTATGTCCGAACTAATGTTATATTTCTACCAGCTGAAAGAGCGACAATGTTAAATTGTTCAGGATGATTACGGACAACATCAATCGTTTGTTGTCCAATAGATCCAGTTGCACCTAACAAACTAATGTACTTCAATTCCGTTCAACTCCTAATCCCTACGAACACTACTATATTTTTATTATAAAATATGAAATAAATGTAAAATAGGTAAAATAAATATTAAGCTATCCATCCGATCTAAAATCCCACCATGTCCAGGCAGTAGCTTGCCAGCATCTTTCACCCCATAATGCCGTTTATATGCAGATTGGACTAAATCCCCTAGCTGACCAAATATGGATATTAATATACTCATCATTATGATTTTTAGAAGTGATCCATCGATTGGTGTAAATAGATAAAATAATATCCCTACAATCACACCAAACGCCATACCTCCAAAAAATCCTCCAATGGTTTTATTCGGACTAATTTCAGGCCATAGCTTTCTTTTTCCAATCGATCGACCAACAAAGTAGGCACCTGAATCTGTTGCCCAAATCGTAAACAAAGCATAAAAAATATAAGTTAAATTCAATTCTCGAGTGGCATACATCGAATAAAAACCAATGCCCACATATACTATAGCAAGCAGTAAAAATCCTGCATCATCAAAGGTAAAATGATTTTTTGACAAAACTGTGTATACTAAAAATAACAATGCTCCAATTAAAACAACTTGTATTTTATCATATGAGTTCTGTGTTAAAAAATCAGTATACTCTGCTGGTAATAACACAATCCATAGCAATATGTAAGAAAGAATCGACACGAATGAAAGCTTGTGTAAATGTTTCATCCTTAATAATTCAAACAATCCAATTGTTGCCATTACATAAATCAACAACAAAAATGGTAATTTTCCAATAATCACCAATGGGACAAAAACAGCAGCTGCAATGATTGCTGTTAAAATTCTTTGTTTCATAGCTCTGTTAATCCTCACCTTCTACATTAAACGCCACCATATCTACGTGAACGCTTTTGAAACTCTTCAATAGCTTCTAATAAATGAGTTTCGTTAAAATCTGGCCATAATACATCTGTAAACCACATCTCTGTATAGGCCAATTGCCATAACATAAAATTACTTAAACGAATTTCGCCACTTGTTCGAATTAATAAATCTGGGTCAGGCAAGCTACGGGTCATTAAATATTGCGAGAAAATATCTTCCGTAATCTTTTCCTTTACGTTTCCCTGTTCTACATCTTTTAACACGTTATTTACTGCGTTTAAAATTTCTGCTCGACTTCCATAATTCAGAGCAAAATTCAATATCAATCCATCATTATCTTTTGTATCATCCATTGCTTTTTGCACCGCTCGTTGTGTATGTGTAGGAATCGATGAGAAATCGCCAATCATTTCTACTCTTACATTTTCCTCAATCAACTCTGGTAGAAAAGTTCCAAGAAATTCTTCAGGTAATTTCATTAAATATTCAACTTCGGGTTTAGGTCGCTTCCAATTTTCTGTTGAAAAAGCATATACCGTTAATATTTTGACATCTAATTTATTAGCAATTCTAGTAATTTTGCGAACCACTTTCATTCCTTCATGATGACCAGCAACTCTTGGAAGTGCTCTTTTTTTGGCCCATCTTCCATTCCCATCCATAATGATTGCAATATGCTGAGGAACTTCAAATTCCTTAATTTGCTCTATTTTATCTGTTACATTGGAAGAAGCATCCTTCTTAACGAAACGCTTCCATATTGAATTCATATTATAGTCCCCCAATAGGTCAAAGAATCTATTTAATAATATCAAAAAAAACTAGGAACTCCTATTATTATTACTAAAAAGTTCTTTAATGGAATTCACAAACACCAAGCACTCCCTTCATTTGTAGTACTCGCTGGCGTCTCGGTGCCCATTTACTCCTTCATACGGAAAAGAGCCTCTTCCACGTTATGCATTAATCTAACAATAGGTAGTAAAACCTAATTATAACAGGTTTTAGCAGGTCTACCTTGTTATATAAAATACATGTTCTATGGATTGGCTCTTCATTAAAGATTATATTACACAATATTGTTACGATTTTAATAAATCATTCATTTGATGTCACTTGCAGCAATTGTGAATTATACTTCAAGAATTTCTTTTTCTTTATCTTTCGTTATATCATCAATTTTGCTGATATGTTGATCTGTCATTTTTTGAATATCTTCAGAATAACCGCGTAAATCATCCTCAGTGATTTCACCATTTTTCTCAAGTTTTTTCAAATCTTCATTCCCATCACGACGGATATTCCGCACAGCGATTTTCGCTTCTTCAGCTTCCTTCTTCACTACTTTTACAAGCTCTTTACGACGTTCTTCCGTTAGAGCAGGAATAGCAATACGAATAACTGATCCATCATTCGTAGGATTTAATCCTAAATCAGACTTTAATATAGCCTTCTCAATTTCACCCAAAATCGTTTTATCGTATGGCTGAATAACTAAAAGTCGTGCTTCTGGTACAGAAACACCTGCAAGTTGATTAATCGGTGTAGGAGCTCCATAATAATCTACAGAAACTTTATCGAGCAACGCTGCATTTGCACGTCCTGCACGAACGCTTGCTAATTCACGTGTATATGCACTAATTGCTTTTTCCATTTTCGATTTTGCATTTGAAATTACTTGCTTTGGCATCTTATTTCCCCCTAACAATCGTTCCTAATGATTCACCCATAACGGCACGTTTAATATTTCCTTTTTCCATAATTGAGAATACAATCAACGGTATATCATTATCCATGCATAAAGATGATGCAGTAGAATCCATAACTTCTAAACCTTCTTTAATAACATCTAAATAAGAAAGTTCATCATATTTTATTGCATTTTTATCTTTTACTGGGTCAGCATTATAGACACCATCTACATTATTTTTCGCCATTAAGATGACGTCAGCCTCAATTTCAGCTGCTCTTAATGCAGCTGTCGTATCGGTTGAGAAATACGGATTTCCAGTACCTGCAGCAAAAATAACAACTCTATTCTTTTCAAGATGTCTAATTGCTTTTCGACGAATATATGGCTCAGCCACCTGTCTCATCTCAATTGAGGTTTGTACTCTTGTTTGAATTCCAAGCTGTTCAAGACTATCTTGTAAAGCTAAAGAATTCATAACAGTTGCAAGCATCCCCATATAATCAGCTGTAGCACGGTCCATACCCATTTCACTACCTACTTTACCGCGCCAAATATTGCCGCCACCGACAACTACTGCTACCTCTACATCCATTTCAGCAACTTCTTTTACCTGTTCAGCAATAGATTTAATAACGGCAGGATTGATTCCAAAACCTTCTTTTCCAGCTAAGGCTTCACCACTTAGCTTTAGAACAACTCGTTTATATTTTGCATTACCCATGAAGAACCTCCAACTATGAAATCATTTAAGAAAATCGAGTGACGCTCCGAGTTAGTCACCAATACGTTTCGTACACATTTCCTCTATTCTTTATCTTTCAAAAAAGGGAACACCAAAGTGTCCCCTATTTATCAATTTCTTTAACAATTAGTCTTTTTTAACTTGCGCCATTACTTCTTCTGCGAAGTTTTCTGCACGTTTTTCAATACCTTCGCCGACTTCATAGCGGACGAATGATTTAATCTTTCCGCCTTTTGATTCAACAAATTGACCAACTTTTACATCTGGGTTTTTAACAAAATCTTGTTCGTTTACGCAAATTTCTTGGTAGAATTTATTAATACGGCCTTCCACCATTTTCGCAACGATTTTTTCTGGTTTACCTTCATTTAAAGCTTGTTGAGTAAGAACTTCACGTTCATGATCTAATTCACTTGCATCCACTTGGTCACGTGATACATATTTTGGTTTAAGAGCTGCGATATGCATAGATACATCTTTAGCAGTTTCTTCATCTGTTGTTCCTTCAAGTACTGAAAGAACAGAGATACGACCACCCATATGAAGGTATGCGCCAAAAGCATCAGCATCTGTTTTTGTTGCAACTTGGAAACGACGAAGTGATAATTTTTCTCCGATTGTAGCAATAGCTGCATTGATGTGTTCTTCGACTTTTGTTCCATTAGCCAACGTTTGTTCTAGAGCTACTTCAACAGATTCAGGTTTGTTAGCTAATAGATGCTCAGCAAGTTCTTTAACAAGCACTTGGAATCCTTCGTTTTTTGCAACGAAATCAGTTTCAGAGTTTACTTCAAGAATGACAGCATCGTTACCTTTAACAACGATAGATGTTAAGCCTTCAGCTGCGATACGATCGCCTTTTTTAGCTGCTTTAGCAATTCCTTTTTCACGTAATAAATCAATAGCTTTATCAATATCTCCATCAGTTTCTACAAGTGCTTTTTTACAATCCATCATCCCTGCGCCTGTTCTTTCACGTAATTCTTTTACTAATTGTGCAGTAATCGCCATATTATTATTCCTCCTAATAGTAGATACAAAATTCCTAGTCTTTTAATATTTTAGCCAAAAAATATGTATCATTATCAAACTAAATGATAATTTTGCATTAATAAACTCTCTTGAAGTAAAAAAAAGGGATAAAAGGCATTATCCTCTTATCACCTTTTTTGGACTAAAATCAAGCAGTTGTTGTTTCAGGTGCTGTTTCTTCGCCTTGTTTAGCTTCTAAAATAGCATCTGCCATTTTGCCTGTTAATAATTTAACAGCACGAATCGCATCATCATTCGCAGGAATAACTACATCGATTTCATCTGGATCACAGTTTGTATCAACAATACCCACAAGTGGAATGTTCAACTTATGTGCTTCAGCAACGGCAATGCGTTCTTTACGTGGATCAATAACAAAGATTGCATCTGGTAAAGTCTTCATATCTTTAATACCGCCTAAGAACTTCTCTAAGCGATCCCATTCTTTTTTAAGTTGAATGACTTCTTTTTTAGGAAGAACTTCGAAAGTTCCGTTTTCTTCCATTTTTTCGATATCTTTAAGACGTTTGATACGTTTTTGGATTGTTTCAAAGTTTGTTAAAGTTCCACCTAACCAGCGTTGGTTTACATAGTATTGACCAGAGCGGATTGCTTCTTCTTTAACAGATTCTTGAGCTTGTTTTTTCGTACCAACGAAAAGAACAGTTCCTCCGTTAGCTGCTACTTCTTTAACGAAGTTATAAGCTTCTTCAACCTTTTTAACTGTTTTTTGAAGGTCGATAATATAAATACCGTTACGTTCTGTGAAGATATATTTCTTCATTTTTGGGTTCCAACGGCGAGTTTGGTGTCCGAAATGTACACCTGCTTCAAGCAATTGTTTCATTGAAATGACTGACATTTTAGTTCCTCCTAAATGGTTTTGTTTTTCCTCCGCTTTGGTCATTTTCATACAGAAACTGTTCTTTTACAGCACCATCTGTGAGAATCGCAAAGCGTGTGTATTAACACCATTTCATAATATAGCATATAAATTAGGTTCAATCAAGTACTATCTATTTATCAGTTTGAAACTTTAATAAAAGTTCCACTTCCGTTTTTCCAAGCTTTAAAGTTTGAGCAATTTCTTCAGCAGATAAACCTTGCTTAGCAAGAGAATATGCCTGTTCATGAAGTGAGAGTTCGTGTGATGATTGTCCACTAAGCGATGCCTGTAGGGCTTCCATAAAAGAAGATTTTTCTGGATTAGTTACTTTTTTTTCTGACTCAACAGATAACCCCAAACGATCTTCGTTGAGCAGACCGCTCTCTTCTATCATATTATGTTTTGATTGTGACTGCTTTTTATAGGCATCAACTGCTTTATCCATTGTTGTAACTTTGGAAATCACCGGAATATTTTGATCATCCAAATTCGCGGTTTCTTTAAAAGAAGTTATTGTTTCTTTTGAAGTCGTACCTTCTTTTTCTTTGTCCTGCTTTACTAACGGTTGCTTTTTACTCACTAGCTTTTCTACTAATGTTTCATTTTCCTCTTTCATTTCCATCATATAACCTGACATTAGTTCTTCTATTTCTGCTATGATGGCTTTTTGTTCTTTTTCAGCTTGAATAAAACGACTTTGTCGTAAAAATAAAACAATGACTGCAAAAATCGTCAACATATTTAAAAGAAAGAGGATAAACATGAATATACCTGACATAAAATCCCTCTTAACCAGAATAGTCAATCGATTGTCCTTTATAGGGATGCTGTTGACTAGAAGTAGTGGTTTTTTTCTCTTCTTTTTTCTTTTTATTCGTCTGCTTTGAAAAAGGTCCCTTATCAGGATTACCTTCCTGTTCATTAAACTGTACGGGTAGTTTTCGTTCTTCCTTCACAACTGAATGTTCATTCTTTTCCACTTGTTTTTGGACTTCATGAGCGGCATGATCGAGTTGTACTTGACTTCTTTGCTGCAATTGCTCTTGAATTTTCCCAGCATCTTGAGTCCGAGGTAGTGCAATTTGCATTTCAATCGCTTTTAAACTCATATCCATCCATCCTTTACAAAGGAGTTGAGACGATTTCCCCTTGATCCAAATAAAGTTTTACATAAGTAAGTGGTTGCTCAGTGACTTTGGAGTACTTTGAAAAACTCACTATATTATTAGGATATAATTTATCATGAACACTCAAAAAACCTTGATCTGTATGATGCATCTGTTGATGGATGTTCTCAAGCTGTTCTTCGAATTCATTTAGCTTTCGGATAAGAACTATAGCTGTTTGCTGCTGTTTCGTCATCATTTGTTCTTCAGTAGTTGTTAACTTACCCATAACTTGTTTCTTTTTTTCTAAGCTCGATTTTAAGACTGCTAGTTTTTTTAAGTTATCTTTTATGTTCTTTAATTCTTGTATAACACTACGCTCTTGTTGTATTAATTCACTATCATTCCCAATAATAATTTCCGTTCTTGTAAAATGTTGATTTCCGATTTCTCCAGCCTCAACAGATTGTCCAGCAGTAATTTTTCCACCAATAATGAGACCTTTTTTACAAACTAGTCTATTTCCTGCAGTAACCTCGCTATGCATGATGAAGTTATCAATTTGAATATCATTTTCAGCAGTTACAGTAGCTTGATTAACATATAGAGTGTGGATATCTACTCCTGCCTTCACCACAGCTTTTTTTTGTCCTGCAATCCCACCAGATATATGAATAGATCCTTGTGCCTCAATTAGTGCACCCTCCACTAATCCAGTGATTTTAACGTCCCCACCAGCTTTAATCTCATATCCTGATGGAACATTCCCTTTAACGATTACATTACCAATGAAGTTTATATTTCCTGTATTTAAATCTAAGTCCCCATTTACTTCGAAAACAGGAAACACATTAACTGCATTAGCTGAGATGCTGATTTGTCCATCTGTCGTTGCCCACACTTTATTATTTTGAAAAATGATATTTTTGCCTGATTTTAATCGAAGCTTCTTACCGGGTTTCGCTGTCAAAACATTACCATATACATCTTTTCCAGGCAAACCAAGGGTAGGAGGAACAATGGTTGCTAATAATTGTCCAATTTTCACAGAAGGAATCTTACGAATATTTTTGAAATTAAAATTTTTATTTTCTTCAGTGCTTACCGTTTGATCCTTCAGGTCTACTTCATTAATTAAATAGGCATCATTTCCATTTTCAGGTTTCAATCCTTTAGCAATTTCTATTGGATATTTGACGTTTTTTTGATCAATACAAATAGATTGCACAACTTGTTGATTCACACCATAAACAATTTTCTTTGTCAGGAGCCATCCATTAAGTTTCTGAGGCGTTAAGGCCTCCGCGTCTATATCAACTTCATCTTTTAATGATAAAGAGGCTGACAAACGGTCTTTTGACAGGATTATGTCAAAAAAGTGATCCATATTCATTCATTGTCACCGCCCCTTACTCGTTCTTTTTTCCTTCTAATGTAGTTCGTAATTTATAAATAGATTTTGAATGAATTTGCGAAATTCTTGAAGTGGATAGCCCCATTACCTGACCAATTTCTGTTAATGTCAGTTCTTCCTTATAAAATAGCTGTAGGACAAGCTGTTCCTTTTCATTTAACTTTTCTATCATTTTAGATAATTCTTCATATAACTCTTCTTGTAAGACATGATTTTCTGGAAGCTCGGCATGATGATCTTTAATATAATACTTAGTGCCTTCTTTAGCATCTTGGTCTTGTGGATGTTCATCTATCGATAATATATTAGCAAAAAAGTTTTCATTCAGTGCTGTATATACTTGATCTTCAGAAATATTTAATTCGGCAGCAATTTCATTAGGAGTTACATTCCTCATTAACTTTTGTTCTAATCTCTCTATAGCGCCTTCAATTTTTTTTGATTTTTCTCTCGCACTACGTGGAAGCCAATCTTCTTTTCTCAAACCATCTAGTATCGCACCTCGTATACGAAAAGATGCATATGTATCAAATTTAAAATCACGCGCTGGGTCAAAACGTTCTAACGCATCAAATAACCCCATCATCCCTAAACTTCTAATATCATCACGATTAACACTTTTGGGTAGAGTAACAGAGATTCGTTGTACATGATAAGAAACAAGTGGCATATACTTCTTAACCAACATGTTTCCAGCTTGTGGGTCACGACTATCAATCCAGTTTTGCCAACATGACTTCTCGTCTCCTATCGCCAGTTGAGACATGGGGATTCCTCCTTACTTTGTAAATATTTCTATAGAATAACAACCCGAGAAAAGAAATCTTATACGCCTACAATCATTAAATAGACTTTATCCCTTTATTTACCGTTCGAATTTGCAGCATACAAGTTTTCGGATTAAATTCAATTGTACGCCCGCTGTTGCCCCCAACATCCTCAGCCGTAATTGGAATTCTTAAATCTGCTAATTGCTTACGAACAGCTTCTACATTTCGCGGACCAATTCGCATCATATCGCTACCTGATGAAAATTGAAACATTTGTGCTCCTCCAGCCATTTTTGCTTTTAACATAGTAGATCGTGCACCCTGTTTCAGAAGCTTATTGACCAGTTCTTTAATAGCAGTATCTGCAAACTTTGCTATATTAAACTTTCCCGTTCTAGCAAGAGACGAATCAGGTAACATGACATGGGCTAAGCCTGCTAATTCATTTTTTTCATCATAAATGACAACGCCAACACATGAACCTAAACCAGATGTTCTTATCAATGATGGGTATTTTATTAGATTCATATCTGCTATCCCAACTTTAACAATATCGACATCCTTTAGTTCAAACATCCGTTGCCACTCCTAACGAGCTAAAAATGACATCAAAGGAATCTGGGTCAGGTAGTAAAAAGAAATGTCCATTGATCGGTTCCAGGGCATCTCCTTCCTTTTCAAGTACTGTGTCAATAACAATCGCATAGTCACTAACTTGAGAAAGTTCTATTAAACCAAAACTGATTGTTGCACCCACCATATCAATCGTCAGTGATGGAACAGACGGATATACATGTAACTGAGTAAAGTCCGAAAGAGCAGATAAATATGAACCTGATAATATATTACCCAGTTCCTGAAGACAGGACATGGAGAGTTCAGAATAGGGTGGTGGTGAATCAAATGTAAATTGATCATCACCTATCATCTTATGAATAAAATAAGTAGCTGCTGATAGAGAGAGCGTAAAGAACATGCTCCCGGTTATATCCCCTTCAATTCGTAAAAAAACAGTGGCTACCACATTGTCAGGTCCACCAGCCAACTCCATCATTTCATCAAAAGAAACGATTCGAACCTTTGGAACATTCATATCAATTTTTTGATCTAAAATTCCAGAAAGTGCAGTAGCAGCATGGGCGGCACCGATATTTCCAATCTCTTTTAATACATCGAGGTGTAAACTATTGATTCTCTCAATAAAACACATTGGATTATCCTTCTTTTCTAAGAGTTTCTTGGAGTACATCTAGTGAAAGTGCTTTTTCTAAATTGATTAAAATAAGTAAACGTTTATCAATTTTTGCAACTCCACTAATATAATCTACTGAAATATGACCCACTACTTCAGGCTGAGGTTCAATGCTTGCTAGTGGTATGTCTAGCACATCATTAGCCGAATCAACAATAAGCCCAACTTCTAGATCATCTATAATTATAATAATAATTCTCGTAGCATCATTATATTCTACTTCTTCAAAGCCGAATCGAGTCCGTAAATCGATAATCGGAGTAATAACACCTCTTAAATTAATAACCCCTTTAATAAACGGCACAGTTTTAGGTACTCTTGTTATATGCAAAAGTTTTTCAATTCCACTAACTCGCTCAACAGGAATCGCATATTCTTTATCTTTTATTTGGAATACAATCACTTTTGTTTCTTGCTCTGAACTAGTTGTCATCTGTTTCTCCTCCTTTCGTTAATTGATTAATGCATTACAATCAATAATAAGTGCAACTTGGCCATCTCCTAAAATGGTAGCTCCTGAAATAGCAAAAGCTGATTGTAAATATTCACCTAACGATTTCAAAACGACTTCAAGTTGACCGATAAACGAATCAACTACTAAACCTGCAAGTTTGTCTCCTTTTCTAACAATAACAACAGATAAAAATTCATCTTCTTCCTGATCGATAGGAACTTCAAAAATATCTTTTAGGAATAATAGTGGAAGAACTTTCCCTCTAAAATCAATCACTTGTTGGTTATGTGCATTCATAATATCTTCTTTTTTAATAATGGCCGTTTCAATAATAGAAGATAACGGAATGGCATATTTTTCTTTTTGAATTTCAACTAGCATTACTGAAATAATGGACAAGGTGAGCGGAAGTTGAATTAAGAATATTGATCCCAAACCTTCTTGCGAATCAATCGATACGCTACCTCCAAGAGATTCAATCGTATTCTTAACAACATCCAATCCAACTCCACGTCCAGAAACGTCGGAAATCTTGTCTGCTGTTGAAAAACCTGATGCGAAAATTAATTCAAATATTTGTTTGTCAGTATAGGAAGCAGCTGCTTCTCTAGTAACAATTCCTTTTGAAATGGCTTTTTCCAAAACCTTTTCTTTATTAATACCAGCTCCATCATCTGTAATTTCAATGAAAACATGATTTCCACTATGATATGCTTTAAGTACAATCTTTCCTTCTTCACTTTTACCATTAGCTTTTCGAACCTCTGGTGTTTCTACACCATGATCCATCGCATTTCTTAATAAATGAACAAGTGGATCACCTATTTCATCGATAACAGTACGGTCTAACTCTGTTTCCGCACCCACAATCTCTAAGTCTACTTTTTTATGTAAATCACGTGCTAATTGGCGAATCATCTTAGGAAACCGATTAAACACGGTTTCGACTGGAACCATTCGCATATTAAGGACGATCGTTTGTAAGTCACTCGTTACTCGTGACATTCTCTCAACTGTTTCGTGTAGTTCTGGATTATCTAAATCATGTGAAATTTGATCTAATCTTCCACGGTCAATAACCAGTTCTTCAAATAGATTCATTAATATATCTAAACGTTCGATATTTACTCGAATCGTTTTACTTGAAGAAGATTTTGGTTGCGGCTGTTTTTTCTCTTCCACTGTCTCTTTTTTAGGTTGAGTTGAGATGGGTTGTTCTGGTTTATTTTCCGAAACAATTGCCTCTTCTTTTGCATTGATCGCATCTCGCAAATGATCAATATTCAATGCTATTACATCTACTTTTTCCACTTCAGAAACTTTCATAATTTTCTTCTGTACATCTTCCTGTGATTCTTTTGTAATAATCGTCACCATAAAACTCGAATCAAACTGTTCTTCTTCTAGTTGTTCAACTACAGGTACAGATTTAATCACTTCACCAACTTTTTCCAGTACATCGAAAATCATATATACACGGGCTGCTTTTAATAAGCAGTCTTCTCGTAAATAAATATGAACTTCATAGCTATTAAAGCCTTGTTCTTTTGATTGTTGCAAAACAGTTATTTCAAACTCATCATATTCACTAGATAAATTTGTAACTGTTTCTGCTGGCTTCTCCAAAACGCTACTTGCTGCTGCCACTTCTTGAGCAGCACTTTGAACGATTGGTTGTCCCTTTTCAATGAGTTGTAACTTTTCTACCACATCTTTTACATCTCTTTTACCTTCTCCACCTTCAGCAATGGAATAGACGATCGCTTCTAAGTGATCGACCGCAAGAAATAACGTATCGAAGGTTTCAGGAGTCAAAGTAATTTTTTCATTACGAATAGCATCTAATACATTTTCCATCTTATGAGTTAAATTAGCTAAGTCCTCGTATCCCATCGTTGCTGACATCCCTTTTAATGTATGAGCAGCACGGAAAATTTCATTTACAACGGAAAGATCCTCAGGGTTTTTTTCAAGTTCAAGTAATTGCTCACTACACATTTGCAAATGTTCTTTACTCTCTTCAATAAAAACTTCTAAATACTGATTCATATCCATCAATCTGCACCCCCTAAATTGAACAATAGTTAACTATTGTTTTTGCGATCCTACCAACATCTTCTACTTTATCTACTAAATGAGTTGAAATAGCAGCCTTAGGCATTCCAAATACAATGGACGTTTCTTGTGACTCGGCAATAGCTTTCACTTGACCTTGTCCTCTTTCCTTCAAATGGATTAGCCCGTTCGCACCATCACTTCCCATTCCCGTCATAATAATGGCTATTTTGTATAAATCATCTATTTCGCTTACTGAATCAAACATGACATCCACAGATGGTCGGTGTCCATTCCGCAGTTCTGATTGATCTAATACGACGGCTATCCCTTTTCCTACTCTTTTTACTTTTAAGTGATAGCCACCTGGAGCAATATAAGCTGTACCCATTTGAAGGAGTTCACCATCTTCTGCTTCCTTCACGTTAATTTCACAAAGAGAATTAAGACGTTCCGCAAGTGATTTTGTAAATCCAGCCGGCATATGCTGAACTACAAGAATCGGTGCATCAATTGCTTTAGGAATTTCAGTCATCACGGTTTGTAATGCCCTAGGTCCCCCAGTAGATGTACCTATTACAATAATTTTCTTCCTACCATAGGCCCAGTTATCTATCACTCGAATATTTCTATTATTTTCATTTGATTCTATTTTACTATAAATATCAGATTCAGATAGATTTCTTTCCATTTTTTTAGTACTTATTTGTAATTTGTGAACATTTGCTCGACTGGCAGAGACCACTTTATCTATGATTTCTTGTTTTATTTTTACCAAATCTAATGAAATAGCCCCGGATGGCTTAGCAATAAATTCAAATGCGCCATTTTGCATAGCAGTGAGAGTGGTTTCTGTTCCTTCCTTCGTCGTACTCGATAACATAACGACCGAAGTAGGACATTCCTTCATAATGATTTTTAATGCCTCCAGACCATTCATTACCGGCATTTCAACATCAAGCGTCACAACATCAGGCTTTAACATTTTAATTTTATTTATAGCATCTTCACCATTTCTGGCCGTTCCAATGACTTCAATTCGTTTGTCTTCAGTAAGAAATTCAGAGATTAACTTGCGCATAAACGCAGAGTCATCCACAATTAACACCTTTATTTTTTCCATTCCCAAGATGCCTACCTTCCAAAAAAATATTTTTTCATGTTCTGAAGAAAATTACTTTTTGGTAAACTTCCATCTTCATTAAAAGAATGATTCTCATATCTAGTAGCAAGATTTACAATAGCTTTCGAAATTTCTGCTCTTGGTTCATACAGTATAAAAGGAATCTGTCTTGAAACAGCGCTCGATACCGTTCGATCATCGGGTAAATATCCTAGGACAGTTGCTTCTTTATTGAGGAATTTTTTCAATGCATTTTGGATGCGAATCGTTGTTTCCTTCCCTTCCTTTTCTGTAAAGACTCGATTACATACTAGATAATAGGGAAGATCATTATTTAAAGAATTCAGATATTTCATAATGGAGTATGCATCCATCACTGCTGTTGGTTCGGAAGTGGAAATGACAATGAGCTCGTCCACACATAAAAGAAACCTTACCGAAGCCTCTGAGATGCCAGCACCCATGTCAAAAATGATGTAATCATATTGCTTTAGAAACTCATTAAATTCCATCATAAAACGTGAAAATTTTGTTTCATCAAGTGTAAATAAATTCGTTAATCCAGTTCCTCCAGTTATAAAAGCGACCTGTTCTGGTCCTATTGTCATAATTTCCGCTAGCGATAAACCACGTTCAAAAAAATCAATAATGCTGTACTCGGAATGCTGCCCCATTAATATATCGATATTACCCATTCCGATATCCATATCAAACAGCAAGACTTTTTTCCCTTTCTGTGCTAAAGAAATCGCAAAATTCAACGAAAAATTTGATTTTCCTACTCCACCTTTTCCACTAATAACGGCTAATGTTTTTGCCGTAGCTTCATTTTGATAACCTTCCACCCTTTTTCTTAAAATTTCTGCTTGATCATTCATCGTCTTTAACTCCAAAAATCGCGTTTACTATATTCGATGGTGTCGCCCTTACGATATCATCTGGAACATTTTGACCATTAGTCATATAGAGCGGTGCTAATTGATTATGTTGTATAAAATTAATCATACTTCCATATGTAGCGGTTTCATCTGCTTTTGTAAAAATAACTTGCTTAATCGGAATGGTGGAAAATTGTCGATAGATTTCATCCATGTCTTTTTGCTTAGATGTTAATGACAACACCAGATATGTTTCTAAATCCTTGGAAAAATCAATAATATTTCCTAAATCCTTTACATATTGCTCATTTCGAAAATTTCTACCAGCTGTATCAATAAAAACGATGTCATAATGAGAAAAGCGGTCTGCTGCCCGTTTAAAATCTTCTAAATTGTAAGCCACTTCAATAGGAACATTTAAAATCTTGGCATATGTTTTTAATTGATCAATTGCTGCAATTCGGTATGTATCAGTTGTAATAAAAGCGACATTCTTCCTTTGATTTAACATCGTTTCAGCCGCAATTTTAGCTAAAGTCGTGGTTTTACCCACTCCAGTAGGTCCAACAATATTAATATATTTCTTATGGAAGCCCATATCTTCTTCAGAAATCCACTCTAGTAATTGTGTTAAGGAATCTCGCAACCATTTCTGAACTTCTTCTTTCGAGACATCTTGCTTAGCAGCACGCCACTTTGCCTGCAACATCTCCATAATTTGAGCTCGATTGGTCACATCCACATCTTGTTCTATTAAAAAAGTATGCGCTTGTTCTAAAAGTTCCGGATATTGCCTGTCGTCTTGAGTAGCTGTACGTAAATCGGCAATCATTCCTTTTAAATCTGCAATTTCTTTTAACAAATGAGCTGATTCCTGTTCTTTATTATTAACACTTTTGGATGGAATAGGTTCTACTGTTATCGGTGGTTGTACGACAACTTTCTTCACCTTCTGTTTTTCCGCCATTTGAGTTGGTTCTGGCTTAGGGTCAATAGCAGCAATGACTTCTATGCTTCTTTTTCGAAACAAACCTAAAAAGCCTCCGGTATAAACAGGTTTTGAGCTTAAAATAACGGCGTCCCCACCCAATTCCTCACGAATATATTTCATCGCCTCAGTCATTGAAGAGGCCGTATATTTTTTCACCTTCATTCTACGTTCACCACCCCTACACTTTGTACTTCAACACTTGCCTCTAATTCATTGTATGAAATAATGGGCACGTTAGGAAAATACCGTTCTGTTAATTGTCGAACATACATCCGAACAGCTGGTGAGCAAAGGACAACGGGTTGTTGTTCCATTAATGCTAACTCTTCCAATTTTGAAGCCATGGTTTCCAGTATCGTTTGTGAATCATTCGGGTCTATGGATAGATAATTTCCATGTTCTGTTTGTTGAACTCCATCAGCTATCAATTTTTCTACCCTGCCTGACAAGGTGATCACTTGAAGACGTTGATCTTCACCAACTAACGTATTTGTAATTTGTCTTGCTAAGTTTTGACGAACATATTCGGTGAGCAGGTCCGTATCTGATGACATTTTCCCATAATCTGCAAGTGTTTCAAAAATAACCGGCAAATTTCGAATCGATACTTTTTCCTTTAATAATTTGGCTAACACCTTTTGAACTTCACCAATAGATAATGGATTAGGTGTAACCTCTTCGATAAGAATTGGCGCCGTTTCACGTAAATGTTCAATAAGCTGCTTTGTTTCTTGTCTACCAAGTAGCTCATGTGCATTCGCTTTAATAACCTCGGTTAAGTGTGTAGAAACAACACTTGGTGGATCGACTACTGTGTAACCCATCATTTCAGCATGTTCCTTCATATCTTCAGCAATCCACTTCGCTGGAAGACCAAATGAAGGCTCAATCGTATCGATTCCCTCAATAGAGTCATCCTCAATTCCTGGACTCATCGCTAAATAATGGTTTAACAGCAATTCACCTCTTGCCATTTCATTACCTTTAATTTTCAAACGATATTCATTTGGGTTTAGTTGGATGTTGTCACGAATCCGCACAACAGGAATTACAATCCCCATTTCAATAGCTAGTTGTCTACGAATCATCACGACGCGGTCTAGTAAATCTCCACCCTGATTTGCGTCAGCCAGGGGAATTAACCCATAACCAAACTCAAATTCAATTGGATCCACGCTTAATAAACTCACAACACTCTCTGGACTCTTCATTTCGTCAGCTTCCATTTCTTCCTCGAGCTCTTGTGTTTCAGCTGCGTCCTGCTTTGGTGCTCGAGACATCGCATAAGCACCGATCGCAAGCAAAGCCGCAACTGGAATTGTAAACACATCAGAAATTGGTGTAAACACGCCCAAAAGGAAGATTGTTCCAGCTGTAACATATAACAACTTCGGAAATTGAAATAATTGCGTGGTAATATCTGTACTCAGGTTACCATTAGATGCTGCACGTGTTACGATAATCCCTGTTGCTGTTGAAATAATTAGTGCTGGTACTTGACTTACTATTCCATCCCCAACGGTTAACATCGAAAAATGGGTAGCAGCATCAGCAAACGTATAGCCTAGCTGCAACATACCGATGATGATACCAAAAATCAAGTTAATAATAACGATGATAATTCCAGCAATCGCGTCCCCTTTAACAAATTTACTAGCACCATCCATCGAACCATAGAAATCGGCTTCACTACTCACATTTTCCCGTCTAATACGCGCTTCGGCTTCTGAAATCATCCCAGCGTTTAAATCAGCATCTATTGACATTTGCTTACCTGGCATCGCGTCTAATGTAAACCTTGCAGCTACTTCAGAAACACGCTCAGAACCTTTCGTGATAACGATAAAGTTAATAATTACCAAAATGATAAAAACAACTAGACCTACAAGAATATTTCCTCCAACAACGAATGATCCGAATGTTTCTACAACTCCACCTGCATCACCTTTAGTCAAAATTGCACGAGTTGTAGAAACATTCAATCCTAATCGAAATAACGTCAATAATAACAGGAGAGTTGGAAAAACAGAAAATTCTAACGGTCCCTTAATATTCATCGAAATGAGAAGAACTGATAAGGCAAGAGAAATATTGATTAACAATAAGAAACTTAATAACCATGTTGGTAAAGGAATAATCAACATGACTACAATCATGATGACAGCGATGACGACAGCTAAATCTCTTGCTTTCATTTTCTTCTCTCCTAACTACTTACTTAAACACTTGGTAATCTGAAACATGATTTTACATCCTGTTGACTTTTTTTAAAAAGCCATTTTAAATCTTACCTTTTGTTTTATAAACAAACGCTAATATTTCTGCTACTGCTTTAAAAAACTCTTCTGGAATAGTTTGACCAATCTCTGTTTGGTCATATAACGCCCTAGCTAACGGACGATTTTCAACCATGATTACTTGGTTTTCTTTAGCAACATATTTAATTTTTTGAGCAATAAAATCTACACCTTTTGCTACTACAAGAGGTGCATCCGACTTGTTTTCATCATATTTTAAAGCAATCGCAAAATGGGTTGGGTTTGTGATAACAACATCTGCATTAGGTACTTCCTGCATCATTCTTTGCATCGCCATTTGTCTTTGCTTTTGCTTAATTTTTGACTTAATAAGTGGGTCCCCTTCAGAATTTTTATATTCATCCTTTATATCTTGCTTGGACATTCTGATATTTTTCTCAAAATCATATTTTTGGTACATATAATCCAGAATCGCAATACAAAATAAAGCAACTGCAGCATAAAGTCCAACTTTTAATGAAATATCAATTAACAGCATCATCGCTTCGATAATGGTAACTTGTGTTAACACCATTATTTCTTCCATACGCTTGAATAGCACATAAAAAGCAACAAAGCCGATTATTGATATTTTTAATATCGACTTTACTAATTCTACTAGTGCTCTTAAAGAGAAAATTCGTTTCGCACCCTTGATAGGATCCAATTTATCCAACTTAAATTGAATGGATTCTGTTGATAACATAAAGCCCACTTGCATGATATTGGATAGGACTCCAGACAAAACGGCTGCTGCAAAAACAGGTGCTAACGTAAGACCCATCATTTTCAAGATATCAATAAGTAAAGTTTGCATATTTTCCATCGTGATATTTTCCAACATCTTATTTTGGAAAATATCAATCATCAGTCCTGTAATTTGTTCATACATAAAGGAACCCATCATTGCAAGAACTGCAAATACAGCAATCAAATTTACAGCTGTATTGATATCCTGACTTTTGGCGACTTGCCCTTTTTTTCTAGAGTCCTGTCTTTTTTTCGGTGTTGCTTTTTCTGTCTTTTCTCCTGCGAAAAATTGTAAATCCAATCGAAGTTCGACCATTTTATCCCCCTCCAATCAGCTGCATCAAATTTCGCATCGTAAGTAGTAGAAACTCAAATAATTTAGTAACCACTTGCATCATCATTCCCATTACAATCAATAACACAAGAAAACCTGCAATAATTTTCACAGGAATCCCGACAACAAATACATTAAGTTGTGGGACCGTTCGTGCGAGAATGCCAAGTGCCACGTCGACTAAAAAGATACTCCCTACGACAGGAATCGACATTTGCAAAGCAATAACAAACGATTGGGCAAATACCTTCACTACATATTCAAGAAGGGATTCATTATCAAAAGGGATAAACGCTCCATCAATCGGTATGAATTGATAACTATAAAAGATACCATCGAGTAATAAATGATGTCCATCGGTACTCAGCAAAAATAGTAACGCAATCGTATACAAATACTGACCCATTAATGGACTTTGGACACCGGTTTGTGGATCAATGACATTTGCCATTGAAAAACCCATCTGAAAATCAATAAAACCACCAGCAATTTGAATAGCTGACATTATCATATACCCGATAAAACCAAGAAAAAGTCCAACTAGCGCTTCTTTTACAATTAACAAATAATAGTGCAAGTCGATTTCTAATACAGGTGGTTCAATCGTGTAATACATAATCCAAGCAAGAAACACCGCTAATCCAATTCGATGAATCATCGGAATCGATCGATGAGAAAAAATGGGCATGGCAACGAAAAATGTCGTTACACGAACAAATATTAATATAAGTGCAGGAAATTGAGGTAATATATCTGCCATTTCCTAACCTACAAATCGAGTCAAATTACCAAATATCTCAGTCGCGTAAGACATTAAGTGACTCAACATCCACGGCGCTAAAAAAATCAACCCTAATAGTACGGCAACGATTTTAGGAACAAAGGCCAGTGTCTGTTCTTGAATTTGAGTAGTTGCTTGAAATATACTGACAATTAGACCTACAACTAAAGCAATTAATAATAGAGGCCCACATACAATCAGGACCATATAAATCCCTTGCTCTGCTATGTCAATTACATTTTGTTCATTCAATGTTTTTCACCTGCTTAAAAGCTTTGTAATAAAGATTTCACTACTAGATACCATCCATCTACTAGAACAAATAATAGAATTTTAAAGGGCAATGAGATCATAACCGGTGGTAGCATCATCATTCCCATTGACATTAAGACACTGGCAACAATCATATCAATCACCAAAAATGGGATAAAAATCATAAACCCAATTTGGAACGCTGTTTTAATTTCACTTATAGCATAAGCCGGTACCAAAGCAGTTAGTGGAATATCTTGAATCGTTTTTGGCTGTTCGACTCCTGCATAATTAAGAAATAAGGCAAGGTCTTTTTGCCTAGTATGCTCACTCATAAAATCTTTAAATGGTCCCGATGCCTTCTCATAGGCTTGTTCTAACGTAATTTTCTCCTCGAAAAGTGGAGTCAACGCTTCTTTATTTACTTCTTGAAAGGTAGGTGCCATGATAAAAAATGTCATAAATAAGGCAATTCCAACTAACACCTGAGTTGGTGGCATTTGCTGTGTGGCGAGTGATGTTCGCACAAATCCTAACACGATGATAATTCTAGTAAAGCAAGTCATTAAAATTAATATACTTGGTGCAATAGATAATACAGTTAGTAAGATAATAAGCTTGACAGAAGTCGAGACGTTGGTAGGATCGCTAGTGTTAAAAAATTGCATGAATTCATTCATTCATCGTCTTGTCCTTTCTCATCAAGCTTTTTTACTAATTGTTTCCTATTTTGTTTCATTTGTTCAAGCTGACTTTTCAATTCAACTGTAAAACTATTGTTGTCCGTTTTGGGTTTTACTAGTTTATCTTTCCATTTAGTCAAGAAATCACCAGGCTGAATCATTTGCTCTATTTTTTGGTTATACTCATCTAATAATAGATTACGCTCTGCCTCATCTTTAATTTCGGTTAATAATTGAATATCCTCGCCTACTCCTACAATGAGGATCCGATCGCCTACTTTTACCAGCTGAATAGATCGATTGCCACCTAAACCTGTCCCGCCTAAATTTTCAATAAAATTGGCTTTTTGATAGGATTTTGTTTTTTTGCCTATAAAGCGGAGAACAAAATAAAGTAAAGCAATCACAAAAATCATCACGAAAATCATTCGCAAAAAATCCCAAAAGGTTAGCCCAACGCTGTTAGTTTTAACAGCATTCTCTTCTACCTTTGTGTCTACTTTTTTTTCGCTAGTTGTTGATGATTTGGGTTGCTCATACATATCCTTTACAGACTGATTAAGGTCTTGTGCGTAAGCAGGCATTGCAAGAAAAGATAAAGCAATGCCGAGGGCGAGCCATACTTGACCTATTTTTTTTATTGTAAACAAGTTGATAACACCCTCTTATTCTATTAGCTCAATGCTTTGCTAATTGCTTCTAACACTCGGTCAGCTTGAAACGGCTTAACAATAAAATCTTTCGCTCCAGCTTGAATGGCGTCAATTACCATAGCTTGTTGACCCATAGCAGAGCACATAATCACTTTTGCTTGTGGGTTCACTTTTTTAATCTCTTTTAACGCCGTAATTCCATCCATTTCTGGCATGGTAATATCCATGGTGACTAAATCTGGTAATGTTTCTTGATATAATCGTACAGCCTGAGCACCATCAGCTGCTTCGCCAACAATCTCATAGCCATTTTTTGATAAAATATCCTTAATCATCATTCGCATAAATGCAGCATCATCCACAATTAAAATTTTATTTGCCATTTCTATAATCCTCCAAATTTATCTTAGTTTTTTTAATCGATCACTTTGACTTACAATATCTGTTACACGAACACCGAAGTTTTCGTCAATGACCACTACCTCGCCTTTTGCAATTAAGCGATTATTCACGAGAATATCAACGGGTTCACCTGCTAATTTATCTAATTCGATAATTGAACCAGATGATAGCTCTAAAATTTCTTTAACGGATCGTTTAGTCCTTCCTAATTCGACCGTAACTTGCAATGGTATATCCATTAACATTTCTAAGTTTTTCGCTTCAGATTCCTGTAATGGATACGGTTGAAAGCTTGCAAAACTAGCTGGTTGAACATTAACAGGTTGCGAAGTAGCAGCATGATTACCAAAATACTGTGGTTCATTTGGAGCCTGCATTGACTGCTGCATTTGATATGGAATTTGTTGCATTGGTTGCTCATACATTGGCTGCTGACTATTTGGCATCTGTTGTTCATATATTGGTTGCTGCATAATCGGCATTTGTTGCTCATAAACTGGTTGCTGAATAGCTGCCGCAGCTTGTGTAGTTGATTGATTCGCTTGAACTTCTGCCGATTTGACAGTTACAGGTTCTTGTTCAGTTGAATCATCTTGCATAGCTCCACCTAATAGTTCCTGAACTAATCCTTTAGCAAATGACAGAGGTAATAATTGCATAATATTAGAATCAATCAGATCACCAACTCGTAATCTAAAGGAAATTTTCACCATTAAATCTACAATGGGAAGAGAATTTTCTCCTTCGCCATTAGTCACATCTAACAATTCAATACTTGGTGGAGAAATGTCTACCTTTTTACTAAAGATTGTTGACATTGATGTTGCCGCTGATCCCATCATTTGATTCATGGCCTCTTGAACAGCACTTAATTGGATTTCATCTAATAAACCTGAAGGGTTTAAGCCATCTCCTCCAAGCATTAAATCAGCGATTATTGCTGCATCACTTTGTTTAATAACTAGGACATTTAAACCAGAAAAACCTTCAGTATATTCTACTTGAATCGCTACATAGGGATGTGGAAACTCTTCAATAAGTTTACTTTTTTCAATGATTGAAACCGTCGGAGTCGTTATATCTACTTTTTGATTTAACAACGTAGACAAGGCTGTTGCTGAACTTCCAAAAGAAATATTACCAATTTCACCCAGAGCATCTTGTTCCATTAAGGATAAATAGTCTTCAATAACTAGGGGGGCTTCCACCTCATTCACATCATCATTTGTATCTCCTCTTAATAGAGCATCTATCTCATCCTGCGAGAGCATTTCATCACTCACCATCTTCGTCTCCCCCCTTCAAAATATCAAGAATTTGGATGGCTAATTTTTTACCGACCTTACCTGGTTGTCCAAGAAATTTCGGTACCTCTCCTATTTTAACCGTTAGCGGCTGTTCAATTGATTGATTTAGTTCAATGACATCACCCACATCTAGTAATAGAAAGTCTTGAATAGTAATCGTCGTATCACCTAATTCCGAAGCAATCGATAAATCAGCATTTTGGATTCTCTTTTCTAACATTTCAATTTCTTCTGGTTTGCGTTCCTTTTGAGAGGTTTGCATCCAATAATGAGCAGATAGTTTCGGAATAATTGGTTCTAATACAACATGTGGAATACAAATATTAATCATGCCGCTCGTTTCACCAATTTGTGTATTTAAAGAAATTACAATAACCGTATCATTAGGTGAGACAAGTTGTAAAAATTGTGGATTCACTTCAAAATCGGTCATAATTGGCTCTATATCCACAATAGTAGCCCAAGCTTCTTGAAGATTTTCAAATGCCTTTTCAAATAAATTTGACATAATTCTTGTTTCAATTTCCGTTAAATTTTCCACTTTATTTACACTTACACCTCTACCACCTAGTACGCGATCCATCATCGCATACGCGATATTTGGATTCACTTCCATAATGATTCTACCATCTAACGGAGGTACTTCGTACACATTTAAAATGGTCATTTTGGGGATTGAACGAATAAACTCTTCATATGGTATTTGGTCTGTTGATGCAACTGTTATTTGTACATATGTTCGAAGCTGTGCTGAGAAAAAAGTAGTGACTAATCTCGCAAAATTTTCATGAATTCTAGTTAAACTACGAATTTGATCCTTTGAGAAACGAAGTGCCCTTTTAAAGTCATACACCTTCACTTTTTTCTCTACTTCTTCTTTCTTTAACTCCTCAGCATCCATTTCACCCGTTGATATCGCCGACAACAGTGCGTCTATTTCACTTTGTGATAATATTTCACCAGCCAATACTCCACACCTCCCAAACTTCTCTGACTTAAGGTTAAACTCGCTTCTTATTGAAGGATTAAGGAGGTAATATACACCTGTTCTACTTTTCCTTCTTGCATAATTTTATTCAACTCGTTTTTAATGGCTTCTTGTAACTTTTCTTTTCCAGCTTTACCAGTAAGTTCTTCACTCTTCATTTCTGAAAGCTGGGTGATAATAATATTTTTCGCTTGAAAATTTCGCTTATCCAGCTCTTCTTTTGCTTTTTTACTATCGGTTTGAATCATAAACGAAATTTTTATGTATTCACTACCAGCGAGATTTGTTGTGATTTCTGGAATTTCGACAGAGGCTGCTACAATTTCATCAGCAGATGGCGCTTGATTTGTTTCTACGCTGTTATTCATAGTATTAATTACAACGACCGCAAGTACCCCAATTAATGCAATTGCAACAAGCATAATTAACATAATCGTTAACACTTTATTCTTCATACTTTTTACCCTCCACATCATGACGAAATCCAAGAACATTCACAGCACGATAAAATTGTATGATAGCTTTTGTCACTTCTTCTTCTGTATCACGGACGACGATTTTCTTTCCTGACGTAAAGGTAATCGTCGTATCTGGAAATGATTCAACTGTTTCTATGTATAAAGCATTCACTGTGAAACTTTTACCATTTAATCTAGTTACTTTAATAATGATGATTGGAGTCAAAGAATATCTCTTTGACTCCATCCCTCCCTTAACCTATCGTTTTAAGTTAACAAGCTCTTGCAGGATTTCATCTGATGTTGTGATGATTTTAGAGTTTGATTGGAACGCACGTTGAGCAACAATCATTTCCGTAAATTCTTCAGATAAGTCGACGTTGGACATTTCTAGAGCACCAGAGACGATTGAACCAGCACCTGTTTTACCTTCTGGTAATCCCTTTAATGGTGCTCCTGAGTTAGTTGTTTCTTGAAAATTATTAGATCCTGATTTTTGAAGACCACCATTATTTGAAAATTTCACTATAATAATTTGGCCTGCAGTTTTTAAATCACCATTACTATCAACATATGATACTTTACCATCACTTCCTATACTGAAGCTTTTGGCATCATTAGGCACTTTGATTGGTGCAACAGTTGTAGTAACTACTCCATTTGCATCTAATGGAGCCTTGTAGCCCACCACATATTTTCCTTCTAAATTGACAAGTGCTCCAGCTGAATCCAAGTAAAAATTACCAGAACGAGTATAAGTACTTTCGATGATATTTCCAGATCCATCACCTTTTGCAACTTCAAAAAAACCGTCTCCCGATATAGCCAAATCTAAGTTTCTACCAGTTGTTTGCAAACTGCCCTGTGTATCTATTGTATCAATTGTGGATAACTGTGCCCCAAGTCCAACCTGTTTAGGATTCACACCACCTTTAATAGGTTGAGTTCCGTTGACTACTGGTGCACTAGCCCCTGCAATGGTTTGACTAATTTGATCACTAAATGTTGTTCTTCCTTTTTTAAATCCAAATGTATTTACATTGGCGATATTATTTCCGATAACATCCAATTTTGTTTGGAAGTTTTTAAGACCACTAATTCCCGAGTACATTGAACGAAGCATGTATGTTTTCCTCCTTCAAAATTGACTGTTTCAATCATTCCACAGTCACGGCTTCCTCAAAGAGGTCCAGCCTTTTAATCTATTAATATGGTTCCATTAATATTAGTAAAAATTTGCGATGATGCTTCTAAACGATCCATAACTGTAATAACGGTGTTATTTTTGGCACTTACAACAAACGCTGCATTTTCTGTTAGGACTAGTGAATCGGTGACTCCCATTTTCTTTGCTTGCTGTATTTTCGATTCAATCTTTGACCAGGTAGCTGCATCAATATCAATATTTCGTTGAGCCATGCGTGTTTTTGCATGCTTACTAATATTTAATGTACTATTATTGGCTTCAACTGCTTGTCGAAGTTGATGATTAAACCCTTGTCCCGAAACAGGTATAGACTGTTTTTTTGACTTTGCCAGTGAAATAGGCTGTGAAGAGATAGGACGAAATGTTAATTTATCCATAGTTTACCTCAAACACTTGTTATTCCTATTAGTTGATCGGATGTAAGCTTTGTCCCGTCACTCACCTCAAATTGAATCTGACCATCCTTCATTAAAACGGATTTCACAATGGCTGAAATTTCTTGGTCGTCTGCATCCTTCCAGGTTACCTGCTTACCAATTAACTCACTACCCGAAGCAAGACTATTATTTTCAAGAATTTTATCTAGCTTTTCGCCAATATTGACCATTTGTTCTAATGTAGAGAATGTCGCCATTTGCGCAATAAATTCAGTGTTGTCCATCGGACTACTTGGATCTTGATTTTGAAGTTGAGTCATTAATAACTTTAAAAAGTCGTCTTTTCCTAAATTATCTCCTACTTTTCTTGCTGTCGTATTATTAGACAATAAAAGCGACGAATCGACTTTTGGATCAATCGTTGTCATATTTGTTCACCTACACTTTCAAATTCAATAATGCTTCTTCAAACGAATTGATAAAATCTGTTTCTTCTTCATCATTGACTATTTCTTGCTCTGTTTGTTGTTGATGTTGTTCGTGTTGCCCTTGATCTCGTGATGAGAATCGTTCGGCATTATATGTACTGATTTGCTGTGAAATCTCAATCTTTTCAACTTGGATATTTTGATTTGTAAAGGATTGTTTTAACCCTTGCACTTGACGATCTAACAATTCCTTTGCTTGTGCGCTTGTCGCTAAGATTTTGGCGACCATTGTGCCATCTTTTTGAACCAATTCAATTCGAAGCGATCCAAGATTTTCGGGATTTAAACGAATCAGCAACTTTTGAACACCATTCGTCTTCGAAAAATTTGCCTTACTTAATATATTTTCAAAGGATTTAACAAATTGCTCTGAATCAACTGCTTGACCATTTTTACTGGCTGTTAAAACATATTGCTCAAGTTTTGTCATTTGAAAAGGCAAACCAGAGCTTTGCGTATTTGTTTCAGACGTTTTTAACGTTAAACCATTACTGACCGTTTCATCAGCCGTTTCTTCCTCGGAATGAATCATACTTGCGTATATCTGTTTTACTACATCAAGTGATTTATTTGTTCCATTTTTTAGTAATACAGCGAATGTATCTTCATTTCCAGTCATGGTTGGTTGATTGTCCAACCATTTTTCTAGCTTTCCAGAAATCGATTCTAATAGCTTCTTGATTTCTTTTTGCATCAATATTGCATCTTGAAACAGATCCCGTTGAGATGATAGTAAATCTTGTAATTTTGCCAATTTCAAGAAGCTGGTAACGTCATTTAGATCTAGGTTTGACCAATCCTTTGCATCTAAACTGTCTAGTTTTTGTAATAATGCATAAATTTCAGATGGGATATCCAATTGATTTTTATCTTGAGTTTCATTTGATGTTAACCCAGCAAATATTGTTGATAATTCAGAGGAGTTATCTGACATGTTTTGATTTTGAATTTCCTTCGCTTTTAATTGAGATAAAATTTTTGAGAGAAGTGAGTTTTCTTTCTCTGTTTCATCTCCAGCGTTTACTGAAAAATTTATATTTAATATATTTGCTAATAATTCAGCAACTGATGACCCATCTTCACCTAAGTCCTTGCCCTCTAACATTTCAGCGATTAAAGTTCCATCTTCCATTTCTGATAAATTATCTACTTTCAAAAAAGCTAATAAGTCTTCTAGTACTTGTTTCTGTTCAGATGTCAATTGCGTTTCAGTAGCGGTTACTTCAGATACTCCCTCTTTGTTTGATACCGTATTTTTTAATATTTCTCCAAACGTTGATGAAGAATTAGAGGATATCGTGTTGCCCTGTGGTTTAGGATTATTGGATACCATAGTTGGCATCATCGCTAAAGCAGCTGGATTCATCATATTCTTTTTCACCCCCTTTCAATTAAGGCTGTGTTTTTAATTTTTTCGTTAACCGTGCAGCATCTGCCGGCGTCATTTGCTCTAATACTTTCGCTACCGTATCCGCTTTAAGATTGGCTAAAATTTCAACTGCATCCGTGTCACTCATTTGAGCTAAAATTGGTGCTGATTTTTTTGGTGACATCGCCTCATACGTTTTTACTACTTCATTAAAACTATTTGTTGTACTCTGTCCCGTAGCTTGATTCGTATTTTGAGCATTTTGTAATTCATCAAGTTGTTTTTGAAGTTGTTGCTTCTCTGCTTCGGCCTGTTGAATCGTTTGATCACGGCTATCGACAACACTTTCTAAGGATTTAATTTCTGCTTCCTTGTCTTTAATATCTGCTTCTAAGGAGACTATTTCTTTTTCATATTGCTCAGTAGTCTTTGTGTTCGTTTTTTCACTATTTTGAAAAACTTGTGTCGAAATAGTTGTAGAAATGTCCTTTGCTTTTTCAAACACATTTCCTCCAGTTAAGGAAAAAACAATCGCAATAACCAAAATAGCGAAGATAAGTGGAATAATTACGACAAATAGAAACCATTGAATTTTATTTGGCTTTTGAACCTTAATTTCGTTCATTTTGTCAATTGGTTGTTTCACACTTTTAGCCATTTTATCCACCTACTATCCTTTGCTTAAAAATTGCTGGATTGATATCTCATCCATTTGTTTATTTTCAACAACCTTAACTACTTCAAGATATTTTTGTAAATCTTTTTCCTTTATTTTTTCATACTTTTTCACTTCAATATTTTTTTCTTTCAATCGTTCCTGCTGAAGATTCATCTTATTTCTAGCTTGGATTACTTCCTTTTGACATTGATCGATTAATTTCTCAAGATTATCCATAAAAAGCTGATTATGCCGTATATCCTGGACTGATAAACCAGTAGACAATTTCTTTTGTTGAAAATCTATCAATTCTTCCTTTTTTTTTAATAGATTGTATAATTTTTCGGCAACCTGCTCAAAGGATTTTTGCGCTTCATTATACTTTGAGCGCACATCATTTTTTTCCTTATCTTTAATCGTCAATATTTTCTCAAACTTGTATTTATACATCTATTCACTCACCGGCCTCCATCAATTGTATAAGGGAAGCAATACTTTCTTCCTTTGTTACTTTTTCATGGGTACCCTGCTTTAAAAAAGATAGAATCCTAGGGATTTGTTTAATCGCATGATCAATTTCAGCTGATGACCCACGTTTATAAGCACCTATGTTAATTAAATCCTCTGATTCTAAATATGTAGATAATGTAGCCCTTAATTGTTCAGCAGCTTTCTTATGACTTTCATCTACAATATTGTTCATAACCCGACTAATGCTTTTTAAAATGTTTATGGCAGGATATTGACCTTTGTTTGCCAAACTTCGATCTAACACAAAGTGACCATCAAGAATTCCCCTTACAGCATCAGCAATTGGCTCATTCATATCATCACCATCGACAAGGACGGTGTAAAAAGCTGTGATTGAACCTAACTGATTCGTGCCTGTTCTTTCAAGAAGACGCGGTAAAATAGAAAAAACAGAAGGAGTATATCCTTTAGTTGTTGGTGGTTCTCCTACAGCTAATCCTATTTCTCGCTGAGCCATAGCAACCCGGGTAACGGAATCCATCATGAGCATAACGTTTAAACCTTTATCTCTAAAATATTCTGCAACGGCCGTGGCTGCTAAAGCCCCTTTAATTCTCATTAGAGCAGGTTGATCAGAGGTTGCAACAACTACTACAGACCTAGCTAATCCCTCTGGTCCTAAATCTTTTTCGATGAACTCCCGAACTTCCCGACCACGTTCACCAATTAAACCGATTACGTTTAAATCCGCTGTTGTATTCCGTGCCACCATACCAAGTAACGTACTTTTTCCTACCCCACTACCGGCAAAAATCCCGACACGTTGACCAGTACCAACTGTTAGTAAGCTATCAATTACTCGCACACCTACATCAATTGGTTCTGAAATAGATGGTCGTTCCATTGGATTGGGAGGATCTTGATCAACTGGTACAGTTGCCAGTCCTTTTGAAAGGATAGAATGATCAATTGGCAGGCCTAGAGGGTCGATTACTTTGCCAATTAAACCTCTGCCAACCTTAATTTCTAATGTTCTTCCCGTACCTTCTACAATCGCACCAGGTGATATATCACTTACCGCTGTAAATGGCATTAAAATCACCATTTCATCACGAAAACCGACGACCTCTGCTAATATTCTGTTTTGTTTATAATTCGTTCCTGTATGGATATAGCAAACATCCCCAATAGAACTCTCAGGACCTTGAGATTCAATCATTAAGCCGACAACTCGCTTCACACGACCATAATGCTTAAACGTATCTATTTTGTCTATTAGAGGCATTAGGTCTATCGCTTTCATGATTACTCTCCTTCCATGAACTCTATTAATTTCGTTCGTAATTCTTCCAATTGACTATCAACACTTGCATCAATTCGACCATTCTCAGATTCAATGATACAACTATATTCTAATAAATCTTCATCAGGGTAGATATAAAAATCGGTGTTTTTAGGAAAGATCGCTTCCAATTCTTCTTTTTGAGAAAGAACAAATGGATATTGTGTTGGATGGACATGAAGTTGTACTTCACGATTATCCTTTACTTGCTTTATTGTTCGCTTAACAATTGAAAGAAATGTGTCGTTCGATTCGTTCAATTTCAATCCAATAATTTTCTCGGCAACTTTGATAGCTAGCTCCAAAATGACAGGCTCTGCTGATTCAATATGTTTTTCGTAGTCTTGTTTGGATAATGCAACAATTTCTTTCGCATGTGATAAAATATCCGTCATTTCACTGTAGCCTTTTTGTACTCCATCTTCCTTACCTTGCTGGTAGCCCTCTTTTTGAACTTGCTCTAAATACATTGGCTTTTCTTCAAGTTCCCACTGATTTTTAGCTTGTTCAATCTCTCCTAAAATCGTTTGTGCCTGTTCCTTTGCATCATTTAGAAGCAATGCAGCCTCCTGCTTAGCTTGCTCAATTTGTTCATATATTGGAGTATGATCCACTTCAGATTCTTGATGTTCCTGATTCAAATCAATGGTTGGAAAGGGCCGGATTTTTATTTCAATTTCTTTTTTCGTTTGATCTTTAGCTTGATAGGATTTTATTATTCTAGACAATAATATCATCCCCTCCACCACGAGCTATGACAACCTCACCCGCTTCTTCTAAACGACGAATAACAGCAACGATTCTTGATTGCGCTTCTTCTACATCGCGCAATCTAACAGGTCCCATATATTCCATTTCTTCCAAGAAAGTTTCCACCATTCTTTTCGACATGTTTCGGAACACAATTTCTTTCACTTCTTCACTTGCTACCTTAAGTGCAAGTTTTAAGTCGTCATTATCAGATTCGCGAACAACCCGTTGAATGGCTCTTCCATCCAATGTAACAATATCTTCAAAGACAAACATCCGTTTCTTAATCTCTTCAGCTAATTCTGGATCCTGAATTTCAAGAGCATCAAGAATGGTTCTCTCAGTTGCTCGGTCAACACCATTTAATACATCAACTACAGCTTCGACTCCACCCGTTTGCGTATAATCTTGCGTTACAGTTGCTGATAATTTTCGTTCAAGAATTTGTTCTACCTCATTAATGATTTCTGGAGAGGTACTATCCATTAAGGCAATTCTTCTAGCAATGTCAGCTTGCATCTCTTGAGGCAGTTCTGATAGAATTTGACCCGCTTGTGTAGGTTCCAGATAAGACAAGATTAAAGAAATCGTTTGTGGATGTTCATTTTGAATGAAATTCAAAATTTGTCCTGGATCAGCCTTTCGTGCAAAATCAAATGGACGCACCTGTAAAGAAGAAGTGAGTCGATTAATTATCGCGGCAGCCTGGTCAGCCCCAAGTGCCTTTTCCAACACTTGTTTAGCATAGCCAATCCCACCTTGAGTAATATAATCTTGCGCAATAGCAATATTATGAAATTCTTCTAAAACCTCTTCTTTTTCTTTTGAATCAACTTTCCTTACTCCTGATATTTCTAACGTTAATTTCTCAATTTCTTCTTCAGAAAGATGCTTATACACCGAAGCAGAAACATCGGGACCCATGGAAATAAGGAGGATTGCCGCTTTCTGCTTTCCTGTTAATCCCCCTTTTTTCTTTTTATCAATCACGTGTTTTGCCCCCTAATCCTCTGCTATCCAGCTTCTTAATAATTTTGCAAAATCCTCTGGCTTCTCTTTCGCCAATTTCTCCAATTGTTTTCTTTTAATTGTCGCTTCTGATTCCTGTTCCTCAGGTAAGTCTGGTATTTCAAAGACAACCTCTTCATCTACCATTTCTTCTTCCTCTTCCTCACTTCTTCTAGAGCGGAGATATAAAACTAATAGAATAATAATAGCTAGAAGTAATACGCCACCTACAACATATGCCCAGATTGGTATTGAAGTTTGTTGTTTAGCAGTAGCAGTTGGCGTTTTTCCATTAAACGGTTGAACTGAAACGGCAATTTTTTGGGTAACTTCGGTATCCGTTAAAGGTTGACCATTTGCATTTTTCGGCAAAGATGTTCTAACTATAGTACCTAATATATTTGAAATATCATTTATGCTATTTTGTGGAAGGGAGTTAGGATCATTAGGTGTTGGCGGTTCTACCATTACTTGAATCCCTAAATCTCTAATTTTATATGGACTTTCAACAATTTGCTTGTTTATGCGATTGATTTCATAATTAGTTGTTTCATCTATTTTTTCATAGTCGCCATTTCCATTTGTTCCTGTACCATAGCTAGAACCTAATGAATCTGCTGCACCTGAAGCTGCAGGCACTCCACCGGCAGTGTTCCCATTACCCGTATACGTTTCATTAATCCTCTGTGCGGAAATAGCGATTCCTGCCATATTTTCTTCATCAACAGGGGTCACCAATTTTTCTTCGCGATTTTCTTGGGTAAAATCAATATCAGTTGAAACGGAGACAACAACTTTATCTCTACCCATTAACGTGCCGAGCATTGTTTGAACTTGTCGTTGAATATCTCGTTCGATTTCTTTTTTAATCTCTTGTTGTGAGGCAAATTCTGTTCCTATAGAATTTTTTTCATCTTTTAAATCAAAGTACTCAAAATTTTGATTCATAATGACGATATTATCAGTAGGCAAATTAGGTACACTTTTAGAAACAAGACGATAAAGTGCATTGATTTGACTTTCATCAAATTTATAGCCTGGTTTGGTTGTTAACACAACAGAAGCGGACGCATCATCATTCGTATCACTGACGAAAAGCCCTTGTTCGGGTATCGTAATCATGACACTAGCATCCTCGACGCCATCGATTTTTTTAATAAGATTTGCAATTTCTGATTGCATCGCGTCTAATTTTATAACATTAAACTCATTTTCCGTCATGCCCATTCCTGCTTTATCACTAAAAAAGGAGTAATCAATGCTACCTGAATCAGGAATACCCTCAGCAGCCAGTTGTACTTTTAAAGTATCTACTGTTTCACTGGGTACACTAATGGTCGTACCATTATTTGATATGGCATTTTGGATTCCTTTACTATCTAAATTTTCTTTAATTAAGCCTGTCTCAGAGGGAGTTAAATTAGAATATAAAGGAACTAATGTGGTACGTGTAGATAAAATGGTCACAATGGCGATCATAATAACTATTATAGCCGCTGCACTGATACCGAGAATTTTTTGTTTTTTTGTTCGAGTTCCCCAGAACTCTAGGATTCGATCTTTCATTTTTAATAATGCATCTTTCATTTTAATCCCCCGGTCATTCTTATCGATTTATGAAGGAGCTAACATCCTATCCTCCGCTATCATATCTAGTAAATGAGGTATTAAAACAAAAGTTAAATATTCATTCTCATTATTTCTTGATACGCTTCAACTACTTTATTTCTTATTTCAAGTGTTGCCGACAAGGAAATGCTAGCCTTTTGCGATGCAATCATCACAGTATGTAAATCTACATTCTCCCCATTTGCCATCTTATTTGTAAGCTCATCCGATTGGACTTGGGCTTCATTCACAGAGTTTATTGAATCTTTTAAAAACGTAGCAAAAGATTGCTGTGCTTCATAGGGTGTTGTTTTTTTAGTATTAGTAGCCTCTATTAAATTAGCTACATTATTGGCAGCAGTGAGCGAAATTCCCGCCATTTCATCATCCTCCAAACTATCTATTTACCGATTTCCAAAGCTTTCATTAGCATTCCTTTAGAAGCATTTAATACCGTAACATTCGCTTCATATGAACGAGTGACGCTCATTAAATCTACCATTTCCCTAAGAGGGTCTACATTCGGCATTTCAACATACCCATCTGCATTAGCATCTGGATGATTTGGGTTATATACTAATTCATTCGGAGTTTCATCTGTTACGATTTTCGTGACTTGCACTCCGTCACCTTCTCCAGTGGATTGTCCTATTGATTTTTGTAAAAAATTCGAAAAACTTCCACTCTCTTTACTTTGTAGAACGACCGCTTTCCTTTGGTATGGCTGCCATTTACCATTTACATATTCTGATCTAGTTGTTTCAGCATTGGCCATATTCGATGAAATAACATCCATTCTGAGACGTTGACTAGTAAGAGCTGAGGCTGTCGTGTTAATACTATGGAACATACTCATTATTTACCACCTCTAATCACGTTTTGAAGTGAACTAAATTTTCCACTCAGACGATCAGCAAGAGCATTATAATAAATTTGATTTGTTGCTAAATCTGTCATTTCCTTGTCCATATCAACACTATTCTCATTATTGTTATATGTACCGTTTTGTTGGGTTACAATTGTAGACGATTGGTTATCATTTTTAAAGTTAAGATGCCTTGAATCAGTTCGATATGCTTCTATTGATGCTTGTAAAACTCCCTGAAAAGAACTTTTAGCCACATCTTTCGCTTTATAATTAGGCGTATCCACATTCGCAATATTTTGCGAGATAACTTTTTGTTTGGTGCTTGAATAGTCTAACGATTTTTCAAGCACCTGAAAGGTATTTGAAAATAATTCCATTTCTACTAATTCCTCTCTCAAACTTAAACTTTAACAAACACAAAGTAATAATTTTGTCATATTATACTAACTATTGTAATGAAACTTGACTCATAAGTCTATAAAACATTAC
>SMEO01000021.1_pt1 | contig 43949 bp, 40 predicted proteins | sample 2456251 | NCBI WGS metagenome assembly SMEO01 (sample SAMN10132594, study PRJNA489261) | soil metagenome | isolation source: day1 control-silt loam soil ammended | place: USA | reverse complement strand
TATTGTCTGTTTGTTAGTTTATAATTTGATACTAGGGACTAGGAACTAGATCTAGTTCCTAGATTTCCTATATTTAATTAAGCCCATTAGCATTCTACTTATTTCATTTTGATCTTCATCCATTTTTTCAAATGTTTCATCATTTATAAAATTCAAGTTTCTTGCTATATTTAATGAAGAAGAAAGAAGCTTTAGGAGGCTCAAATGAGTAAACAAAGTCAAATTAATCTAAAAAAACAAATTTCTCCATTTGAAAAGTCAAATACAAAAACGAGTATTAAGCAATTATTTAACACCATTCCACCATTTATTTTGCTGTGGATTGGAGCTTATGTAAGTTTAGAGATTTCTTATTGGCTTAGTTTAGGACTTTCCATTATAGCTTCAGGTTTTGTGATCCGGATTTTTATCATTTTCCATGATTGTTGTCATCAGTCCTTTTTTAAAAGTCGAAAGGTAAACGATATCATGGGGACAATTAGTGGAATCATTACCTTGTTTCCATATGAAAAGTGGAAACGTGCTCATTCTATACATCATGCTACGAGTAGCAATTTGAATAAACGCGGGACAGGTGATATTTGGATATTAACTGTTGATGAATATTTGGCAGCTCCTTTTTCACTTCGTCTGAAGTATCGATTGTATCGTAATCCGCTTGTCATGTTTGGTTTAGGTCCTATATATCTTTTCTTAATAACTAATCGTCTTAATCGAAAAGGTGCACATAAGAAAGAGCGAATGAATACCTATGTGACAAATGTTTCGATTATCCTTTTATATACACTTTTGATTTTGATTATTGGTTGGCAAGCATTTTTATTGATTCAACTTCCCATCTTGTTTGTTTCAGGTATGCTAGGGATTTGGTTGTTTTATGTGCAACATCAGTTTGAGGATTCTTATTTTGAGGATGAAGAGAAATGGGATTATGTAAAGGCTGCGATTGATGGTAGCTCCTATTATAAACTTCCGAAGCTGTTACAATGGGTAACAGGTAGTATAGGTTTCCATCATGTCCATCATCTTAGTCCGAAAGTGCCGAATTATAATCTTGAAAAAGTGCATGATAGTACACCACTTTTACAAGAAGCGACAACGATTACGCTGCGTTCTAGTTTAAAAGCTCTTCGTTTCCGTTTATGGGATGAAAAAAGTAAGACCTTTGTAAGTTTTCAGGAGATCAAGCCGGTGTTAAAGAAGATAAGCTTACAGAAAAGACGACCAAGTTTTCAAGAGAAATAGTAAACTCGACAATAGATGGCTTAATAAGTATAAGTCAAAGGTAGTTTCAATAATCGTTTAGATATACACTTATAATCTTATAAATAAGAAAACCATTCTTCTTGAATGGTTTTTTAGTGTGGTTATCGATTAAAATGGAAGGAAAGGAGAGGGTACCCGCTCATGAAAAAATGGCTTCATATTCTACCAACAAGTACGGGTCTTAGACCTTATGTTTGGATTATTTTTTGTATTTTACCTTTTTACTTTCTCTTTAAATCGTCTTCAAAACTATTAATAGTGATTGGAATTGTGATGATTCTTTTGTTTTTTGTTGCTTTTCGATTAGCCTTTGCTTCAAAAGGATGGCGTGTGTATTTTTGGATTTCTGTACAAATCCTGATTTCAATTGCTATGACAAATTTTTTTGGTTATATTTATTTTTCTTTATTCCTTGCATCATTTATTGGGAACATCAAAAATAAGGCGGGTTTTTATACGTCGTATATCATTCTTATTGTTAGTACTGTGCTTGCTGTGAATTTAGGTTTCTTTTTTCAGCCAAAAATACTTGTACCTCAAATTCCATTTGTTCTGATTAGCTTAATTGGCGTCATTTTGCTGCCATTTAACACTTACAATCGCAAAAAAAGAGAACAACTTGAAGAACAGTTAGAGGATGCGAATAAAAAAATTTCAGAACTGGTAAAAGTTGAGGAGCGTCAGCGAATAGCTCGAGATCTGCATGATACATTGGGACAAAAACTCTCATTAATTGGATTAAAAAGTGATTTAGCAAGCAAATTAGTTTTGATTAAACCAGAACAGGCTCAAAATGAGATTAAAGATATTCAACAAACGGCAAGAATGGCTTTAAAGGAAGTCCGTGAAATGGTTTCAGACATGCGTGGCGCGAAAGTAGAAGAAGAAATTATTCGTATTGGTCAAATATTGAAGGCAGCAGAGATAAAGTTTGAATTTGATGGGATTGTTCCGTTGATTAATACTCCCCCTCTTATTGAAAATGTATTAAGTATGTGCTTAAAAGAGGCGGTCAACAATATCGTTAAGCATAGCATGGCCACTTCATGTAAGGTGACTATTAAACAGCTGCCAACTGAGTGGTATATTAAAATAGAAGATAACGGGATTGGTAATCAGCAAAACGATGGATTTTTGACTGGAAATGGACTCCGAGGAATGGAAGAACGATTAGAGTTCGTAAATGGCTGTTTAGATATTGAAACAACAAATGGTACGACGCTCGTTGTAAGGATACCAAATGTGATTAAACAAGTAGAGAGGGAGGGGTCAGTGTGATTCGAATTGTACTTGCCGAAGATCAACGGCTGTTACTAGGGGCTTTAGGTTCTCTTTTAGATTTAGAAGAAGATATGGAGGTTGTTGGTAAAGCGAGCAATGGAGAAGAAGCATTAGCCCTAGTAAAACGATTGCAACCAGATATCTGTATTATGGATATTGAGATGCCAGTGAAAAGCGGGTTAGACGTAGCGGAGGAATTGAAAGGGCAGGGCTGCAGGATTATTATTCTCACTACTTTTGCGCGGACAGGCTATTTTGAACGTGCACGAAAAGCGGGAGTAAGTGGATATTTATTGAAGGATAGTCCCAGTGAAGAATTGGCAAATTCTATTCGAATAATCATGGATGGACGTCGTATATATGCCCCAGAATTGGTGGATATGGCATATGAAGAGGAAAATCCTCTAACGGAGCGAGAAAATCAAGTGTTAGGTTTAATCGCTGACGGAAAAAATACAAAGGAAATAGCCAAAGAACTTTGTTTAACTACGGGAACTGTGCGAAATTATATATCTATCATTTTTGATAAGCTAGATGTTAGCAATCGAGTAGAAGCGATTGTCCGTTTTAAAGAAAAAGGATGGTTTAAATAAAGATAGGGGTTGGTTTAAATGCAAAAGGCTACATTTGCAGGAGGTTGTTTTTGGTGTATGGTTACACCATTTGATGAATTGCCAGGGATTGAAGGGATTATGTCTGGTTATACAGGTGGACATCTTGAAAATCCAACGTACGCTGATGTCAAAACAGGAGAGACGGGACATTATGAAGTCGTTCAAATTACATACGATCCTACTATTTTTCCATATGAGAAATTATTAGAATTATATTGGCAGCAAATTGATCCTACGGATGCAGGAGGTCAGTTTCATGACCGGGGAAGTCAATATCGAACGGCTATTTTTTTTCATAATGAAGAACAACATAAGCTTGCATTAGCTACAAAGGAGAAAGTAGCCTCAAGCGGTATATTTCAAAAGCCGATTGTGACAGAAATTCTACCTGCTCAAGTTTTTTACCCTGCTGAAGAGGAGCATCAAGATTACCATAAGAAAAATAAAGCACATTATAAAGAGGATCGACGAAAATCAGGTCGTGACGAATTTATCGAAGGGCATTGGAAAAAATAAAGTGAACTGACTAAATATTCTGTAGTAATTCATTCTTTATTCATACTTTCTTCACATATTTAGGATTAAAATAAAAGAGAGAATGTCTTATGGATTAAAGGGGTAGGTTTAATGAAAATGTTAAAGTTTGCTTTCTTTTTCTTTGCTTTATTTTTTTTCTTGCCTGCCGCGACTCAAGCAGCATCGTTGCAAGATAAAATTGAAAGGGCTTTACCGGGCGAAACCGTTGAAATACCAAAAGGGGTGTATGAGGAGAATCTTGTTCTGACTAAGCCAATTACACTAAAGGGTCAAGGCGAGGTGATTATCCGTTCGGATAAGGAAAAGCCGGCTATTACGATAAAAGGAAAAAATGTATCAATAAAAAATGTGAAAGTGGAATATGAAGGAGAAGATAAGAAAGCTACTGCCATCTACATAACAGGGACAGGGCATCAATTATCCGATTTTGAAGTTAAAACAACACGTTTTGGAATTAAGCTTGATCATGCAAGTGACAGTAAGATTCAAGATGGATTAATTATGGGTCAATGGAAAGGGAATGGAGTAGATTTATGGAAATCTAGCCATAACACCATTCAAAAGATGAATATTGGTAATATGGAAGATGGCATTTATTTAGAGCAAAGTCATAAAAATACGTTAACCAAAAACAATATTCAATTGTCTCGATATGGTATGCATCTTATGTATTCTGACGATAATGTCTTAAAGGATAATATTTCCTACTATAATATGACAGGGACTATGCTGATGAAAGTAGATCGAGTACAGGTTGTCGGAAATGATTTATCCTATAATAGTAGTAATGTAAATTCACAAGGATTACTGATTTATTATATGAAGGATAGTCTAATTGCTAATAATACGTTGACAGCAAACCGACTCGGAATGTATATAGAAACTTCTGAAAACAATCAAATGGAGTACAATCAAGTTAAAGATAACTTTATCGGAGTTCAGTTTAAAAAAGCAAACGATAATCAATTAACTAATAATACGTTTGTGGGAAATGTTAATGAAGCTCAGGCCATAGAGAGTTCTAATAATCGTATTGACCATAACTATTGGGATGCAGCGTCAAAGCTTGATATGAAGGGGAATGGTGAGAGTGTTATTCCATTTACAGCAGATCCCTACTTTTTAACATTAACAGCAGATGTCCCTGAATTTCAATTATTCTTTCAAGCGCCAGGTGTCACGCTTTTACAAAGAATGTTAAAAAGCCCCGCAAATCAAGTTTTAACTGATGAAACACCGTTGATGAAACCGACAGTAGCTGTGGAAAAAGAACAATCATCTATTGCTGCTTTATGGACTATGAGTGTTATCATGATTGTGATAAGTATTATTTTATACATAGCTGGGAGGAAAAGGACATGAAACAAAAGGTAGTAAGTTTTCTACTGATTGTGGGCGTAATAACTATTCTTGCTGCATGTGGCGATAAAGAAGTTAAGCCAGTGGCTATTAACGAAGAAACCGATATTTGTGCAACTTGCAATATGCAGGTTGTCGATAATCAGTTTGCTACTCAAATAATTTTAGAGAATGGTAAGTCGCTTGTGTTTGATGATATTGGCTGTATGTATACATGGGTTCAAAGTAATAAGGATCAAAAAATCGATACTGAATTTGTTCGTGATTATAACGATAAAGAATGGGTTAAAAAAGAAGATGCTACCTATGTATATAATCCATCTGTGATTACACCAATGGCTTATAATGTGATTTCATTTACAGACAAAGCGGATGCAGAAAAGTATGTCGCCAATAATGAAGGAAGTACTTTGCTGACTGCAAGTGAATTAGATACACATAAATGGGAATCGAATAAGGATATGATGAACAAAAACGGTGCAACAGAACATACTCATTCTGAAGATGGAATGAAAAAATAAGCTGATTTTAGCTTTCAAAAGGATAGAGTAGGTCAAGTGGAAAGAGGGGGGGCATAGCTGCGTCACCCTTTTTTCATAGGCTTATCCCGCCTTAACGAGCAGTAAGACCCCCACCTCAAGACTCTGAGTATCCAAAGAAGATAGGTGGGGAATCAACAGCACGTATTGTGTCCAAATCAATGAACACAGACTAAGAACGCAACATCCTTATTTCTTCGGTCTGTGTGACCCACATCGTGTGGGCCTCAACTAACCATCAGTGGGAGATGAAGAAAACCCCCACTGGTGGAAGTTTCACTTTATGGTTTTCTTACTAGGGGGAATATTAGTCATGTGGAATATTTGGCGTTCTGAGTTACGGATGACAGTACGACAACGATCTTATTATTCATTTTTAATTCTTTGGGTTGCTGTTTTATCCTTGCTTTTTTTACTGCAAAGTAGTGCACCATCCTTAACAGGCTATACAAATACAACGGGAACTGTTGTAAATGTGGCTTTATATATTATCCCGCTATTTATGCTTATTATCGGTGCATTTTCAATTGCGAATGAAATGGAAAATGGTCAATGGCGACTATTAAGTACCTATCCATTGTTTACACTTTCCTATGTCATCGGGAAAATAGGTGGACAATTTACGGCGCAATTGATTGTGTTTACCTTTAGTTATGGGATTAGTATGGCCATTAGTTTGCTAACTGGCGGCGGTTTTTCATTGGAATGGTTATGGGCAATCTATCGTTTTTCCATTCTATTAATGTTTTACTTTCTTGTAATAGGAGTGGCAATCGGTTCATTTGTAAAAACGAGATGGCAAGCATTGTCCATATCTGTCATACTGTGGTTTTTCTTAATTATGATTTGGCCAACGGCATTAATTGGTGTGTTAGGCTTAGTGCCTTATACTTGGATTGCTCCACTCATGAAGGCACTATTATACTTAAACCCTGCTGAATATATTAGAGTTAATTTTGTTGTTAATCTGGATGCAGGTGCTGTGTTTGGACAAGCTTATGATTCGCTTATTTCTTTCATGGAAACGCCTATTTCTGCCATGATTGACGTGATTTATTTTATCGTTTTTTTAGTGGCCATGTTGTTATTTTCAATGGGGATGCTTGAATGGAGGAAGAGACGATGACGGTATTGAAGGTAAGGAGTGTTTCAAAGGTTTATAAAGAAAAAACGGCATTGTATCCTTGCTCTTTCGAGGTTGATAAAGGTACTTGCGTCGTCTTATGTGGCGGTAATGGGGCAGGAAAAAGCACCTTGCTACAAATTTTGACTGGAATTAGTGCACCGACGGCAGGTACTACTTTCATTCATGATATGGAAATAAAGACCGCTCGTGAAAGTTATTTGAAAGAAATTGGTTTCATGCCAGATGATTTCCATGCTCAAGAGATGATGACTGTAGAGGAATTTTTAAGTTTCTATGGGGCCTTTCGTAAAGTAAAAAAGGAACGAATTCATGAAGTATTAGAGTTAATCGGATTAGAAGAGAACCGACGTAATCTAGTGAAAAGTCTTTCAAAAGGAATGCACCAAAGACTTTTATTTGGTCAGGCCATTCTTGCAGAGCCGACCGTACTGTTTATGGATGAACCAACCAACGGACTTGATCCGAATTGGGTAAACCGTTTTGTGGACATTTTTAATGAAATAAAGAAAAAAGGTACCATTATCGTATTTTCAACCCATATGATGGATGTGGCTGCTGAAACTGGGGATATTATTATGTTTATGAAACAAGGTGAGGTCATTGAAACGATTGTTAATGATGGGGATGTAGATGAAACAACGATGAGATTATTAAAGCTTCACCGTCAATAAAGTGGCAGCAACTTCCACTGATGGAAGTTTCACTTTATCCGAAGGTGGGGCACAATTAAAATCAATTCGAAAATAAAAACGTAGCTTAATACACTTAAAGAATGGCTTGAAGTTTTCTTCAGGTCATTCTTTCTTTTCTGTCGTTTTTAAGAAGTACCATAATCTAAATGCGATTTGGTCTGCTTATTAATAAGTTATTTCTTATGTTTCTCCATAGAAACGGAGCTACTTATTTTAACTTCACAGGACATGTTTGTGTGTCGTGATGTTCATACGACATTGAATAGGTAGATTGAACTTTATTACTGAATTTCTGACTTTAATTTCTCCAATAAATCTTTCATATGCTCGGCCTCTATATAACGTCCATTTACCATTGCATACGCTGCTTTCTTGCAAGAGTCACAGTGGCTTAGACATTCATATTCTTTGTATTGAATTTGTGGATGCTGCAGAAATTCCTTGAAAGCTATCGTCATTTTTTCATCTAAATAACGATCTAGATTCTTTTCGCAAAATTGTATGGTAGTTACCTTTTTGTTGGAAAATAACTTTTGTACAAATCGTTTCATTCAATCGCAACCTTATCATTATAAATTGATATCTAATTGATTTCATCATAAAAGGCGATAAGTCATGTGTTTCTAATATTTTATCATGGAAGATAATGGGTGTGAAATAGAATGATGCGAACAGCATAATTAATGAGAATGGTTTTCAATTACTTATTGACAATAGGTAATTAACTGATAAAATAATTATTGTGGATGTAAATGATAATGAATTTCATTTACAATACAACTTTGAAGATAATAATATATTTGTCTATTACATATTTCATTGATTGTTATACTGTTTTTAAATCAAAGTAAGGTAGGCCGGTAACATGAAACTAAGATATTTACTAATTGCTTTAATACTTTTATCATTCACCTCATTGTTTATCGGGGTAAAGGATATTTCTCCATTGGAAGTCCTGAATTTGAATGATGATAAAGTCCAAATCATGTTGCAAAGCCGCTTCCCTAGATTGATTACGATTATCATTGCTGGTGCTGTGATGAGTATCGGCGGGTTAATTATGCAACAATTAAGCCACAATAAATTTGTCTCGCCAACAACAGCAGGTACAATGGATTCTGCAAGACTAGGACTTCTGATTGCGATGATTCTTTTTCCAACTGCAGCGCTCCTGCCAAAAATGTTGATTGCATTTGTTTTTTCACTAGTCGGGACATTAATTTTCATGAGGATTTTGAATAAGGTGAAATACAAAGATGCCATTTTTATCCCATTAGTAGGTTTAATGTTTGGTAATATAATCGGATCGATTTCGACATTCTTTGCTTACAAGCATGACTTAATTCAAAGTTTAAATACATGGTTACATGGAGATTTTTCAATGGTGATGTCGGGAAGGTATGAACTCATCTATTTGAGCATTCCATTACTCATTCTTTCCTATCTATATGCAAATAAATTTACCGTTGCTGGAATGGGTGAGGAATTTGCGGTTAATCTAGGGCTTAACTATAAATTTGTCGTGAATTTTGGATTAATCATTGTAGCCCTTTCTACTACAGTTGTTTTACTGATCGTGGGCACTATCCCGTTTGTAGGTTTGATTATTCCTAATATTGTTTCGTTATATTCAGGAGATCATTTGAAAAAAAATCTTTCTCACACAGCCGTTTTAGGGGCAGTGTTCCTATTATTTTGCGATATTTTAGGCCGAATTATTATGTATCCATTTGAAATTCCTATTGGTCTAATCGTCGGAGTTATTGGTAGCACTATTTTTATCTATTTGATTGTGAGGAGAAAGTCATATGAATAATACTTTAAAAGTTATCTCACTCGCAGTTGTTGCAGTTATCTTGACTGCTTTATATCTTTTTTGGGATCTTGGAGCAAATTGGGATTATGCCCTTCCTAGAAGAGTGATCAAAATTATCACGATTATTGTTGTGGGGTGTGCCATTGCTTTTTCAACTGTTATTTTTCAAACAGTGACAAATAATAAAATATTAACTCCTAGTATTCTAGGGCTAGATTCGATGTATATGTTGATTCAAACAGCAGTCATTTTCCTTCTTGGTTCAACACATGTGCTTGTTTTAAACAAAAATCTAAACTTCATTATTACATTAGTCATCATGCTACTATTTGCTCAGCTATTGTTTGGATTTATGTTAAAACCGGGTAGAAATATTTTCTTTCTATTATTAGTAGGAATTATTCTTGGAACATTATTTTCAAGCTTGTCTTCATTTATGCAAGTGCTGATTGATCCTAATGAATTTCAAATAGTGCAAAATAAAATGTTTGCTAGTTTCAATAATGTAAATACGGATTTGCTACTAATCTCTATTCTTTTAATGGTCATTGCGACAGCGTATTTCATGAGATATATGAAATTTTTAGATGTCATGTCGCTTGGGCGTGAACAGGCAGTAAATCTAGGCGTTGATTATGATTATGTGACAAAAAGAATATTAGTCGTTGTCACCATCCTAATTTCTGTAGCAACAGCTTTGGTTGGCCCTATCACATTTTTAGGTCTTTTAGTTGCCAATGTGGCTTATCAATTTATTCATTCATATAAGCATAGCATCATTATTCCAAGTAGCATGCTAATAAGTGTTGTGGCCTTAGTAGGTGGACAATTTCTTGTGGAACGGGTTTTCACCTTTTCAACAACCATCAGCGTCATTATCAACTTTATTGGGGGACTGTATTTCATTTATCTGCTATTAAAGGAGAATAAATCATGGTAGAAGTTAAACATTTATTTAAAAAATATCATCATAAAACTGTTGTGGAAGATGTATCTCTTACTATTAAAAAAGGGAAAATCACATCATTTATTGGACCAAATGGAGCAGGGAAAAGTACAGTTCTTTCCATGATTAGTCGACTCATTGCGAAAGATTCTGGAGAAGTACTGATTGATGGAAAGGAAATGAGTTCGTTTAAAAGTAATGAATTGGCTAAAAAGATATCGATTTTAAAGCAGTCGAATACGGTTAATATTCGTTTAACTATTAGAGAGTTAGTTGCATTTGGCCGTTTTCCCTATTCACAAGGAAAACTATCAAAAGAAGATTGGCGCTTTGTAGATGAAGCTATTGAATATATGGAACTTACAGAGATGCAGCATATGTATCTTGATCAGTTAAGTGGGGGGCAGCAGCAACGTGCTTATATTGCTATGGTTATTGCCCAAGATACGGAGTATATCCTACTAGATGAACCATTAAATAATTTGGATATGAAGCATTCAGTACAAATTATGAAGGTATTACGGAGATTAACGGATGAATTGGGGAAAACAGTTGTAATTGTCATTCATGATATTAATTTTGCTTCCTGTTATTCTGATTATATTGTCGCTCTTAAGGATGGAAAAGTGGTTCATGATGGTGAGACTGATGAGGTAATCGATTCTATAAAATTGAAGGAAATTTACGATATGGATATTGAAATTCAACAAATCAATAATAAAAAAATCTGTGTGTACTTCACTTAATGTGATTTAGTATTTTCATTTGATACAAAAAATCATATTGAAATCCACCTAAAAAAGTGACTTTTTTTCTATTATATATCAAGATTGGTTGGGCCCAATACTAGATGTCAATCTAAGATTGAATGGAAAAGTATATGTGGGAATTTCGAATGATTTTAGGTCAAATGGGTAATTTAAAATATAAAAAATATAGGGCAGGGTGAGAAGATGAAGAAAAAAATATCATTATTTCTTTTAATTGCGATGCTCTCTATCGTAACTGCAGCTTGTGGAGCTAGTGATGAGAAAGAGACAGCAACAAAAGATACAAATGCAAAGAATGAAGAAGTTAGTAATGAAATAAAGGTAACACATGAATTAGGGGAAACAACGGTTACTAAGAATCCAGAAACGGTTGTTGTATTTGATATGGGTACTTTAGATACATTAGATCAATTAGGTATTGAAGTAGCTGCGGTTCCTCATGATGGGCTTCCTAGCTACCTTTCAAAATATGAAAGCACAACAACAAATGCAGGTGGATTAAAAGAACCTGATTTTGAAGCGATTAGCGAATTAGCACCAGATTTAATTATCATTTCTACTCGTCAAGCAGAGGCTTACGATCAATTAAGCGAAATTGCACCTACTGTATATGTAGGGATTGATAATGCAAATTATGTAGAGTCAGTTAAAAAGAACTTAACGCTTATCGGTGACATTTTTGGTAAAGAAAAAGAAGTAGCAGCTGAATTAACTACAATTGAGGAAAAAATAAATGCATTAAAAACTTCAGTTCCTACTGATAAAAAAGGGTTAGTGGTTCTCGCATCTGGTGGTAAAATTAGTGCATTTGGTCCTCAATCACGCTTTGGTTTCATTCACGATGTATTTGGTGTACCAGCGGTTGATGATAAATTAGAAGTATCACAGCATGGGCAAAGCATCTCACCAGAATATATTGCCGAAAAAAATCCTGATTACTTGTTTGTAGTGGATCGTGATGCGGTGGTTAGTGAGGGTGGATCAACAGCTAAGGCAACAGTAGAGAATGATATTGTAAAGAGCACAAATGCTTTTAAAGAAGGAAAAATTATTTATCTAGATCCAAACTACTGGTATCTTTCTGGTGGTGGCCTCGAGTCTTTAGTTAAAATGATTGAGGATGTTCAAAAAGCTGTGAAGTAATGCGTAAATCGAAAAACTGCTTGGTATCGTATATTAAATGATACCAAGCAGTTTTTTGATTTATGGGCTATGCTCATAAGTGGGAAGGTCCCGATTTCACACTTATAAGCTAATATCAAATGGTGATATAATTATGGGATGTAAGCACTTTTCTTACCAAGTTCGCTGATTTTTTTCCAAATTCATGAACAGTATAGCTTTTTTCAAACAAGTTGTTTATAATGATTAACATCTGAAAAGAATAGTTTTCTTATTTACTTGTTGAAGTAATATTTATTGGATAGTTTGCGAATGATTGTATATAGTAAGAGGGGATGTATTTAACTATAAAAATGGAGTCATGATTATGATAGTCCTTTCATAACCTACTAAAAGTGCATGAAAAGTAGATGACATGCATCGATCCATATTAACAGTCATTTACAATTGCAAATTGAACGGAGAAATGCTATTATTAGTTTTATGTTTTTTATTTGGTATTACATTGTATTAGTAGGTAATTACATTACCACTAGATTAATAGAGGTGAAATCATGAATAACTTTATTAAAAGAAGCCAGCAGTTTTTATCTAACAAACTAATTGGCTTTTTCTTAATGGCAGTCATCATGTTTTGGATTAAGACGTATATTGGATATCGTGTTGAATTCAGTTTAGGGGTAGAAAATAAACTACAACAATTTCTATTGCTTTTGAATCCTTTGAGTTCAGCTATATTATTCTTTGCATTAGCTTTTTTAGCTAAAGAGAAAAAAAGCTTTAAGTGGATTGTTCGTTTGAATGTTATCCTATCTTTGTGGCTGTTTTGTAATATTGTGTATTATCGTTCGTTTACGGACTTTATTACCTTGCCAACATTAACAGCATTTCGCAACGCAGGAGACATGGGTTCTAGTGTGTTAGCTCTATTTAGAGCATATGATATTTTTTATTTTTTAGATACCATTATTTTGTATATTTTATATAAAGTTAATGTAAAGAAAATGGTAATTGTAAAGCCGAAACGTCGGATCATTGCCTTAGTATTTATAACTGGAATTGCCGTTTTTGTAGTAAACTTGGGGCTGGCAGAGTCAGATCGACCACAATTATTATCAAGAACATTTGACCGTAACTATATTGTAAAATATTTAGGTCTTTATAATTACACAATATATGATGCTGTTCAAAACACGAAAACATATGCTCAACGTGCAACGGCAAGTAGCTCAGATATTACCGATGTTGTCAACTTTACAAAGGCAACAGATGCAAAGCCAAATCCAAAGTATTTTGGTGTGGCAAAAGGGAAGAATGTTATTTATCTTCACTTAGAGTCTATGCAAAATTTCTTGATTAATTATAAGTTGAATGGTGAGGAAGTTACACCATTTTTGAATTCACTAGCATCTAGTAAGGATTTTATGCATTTTGATAATTTTTTCCATGAAGTAGGACAAGGGAAAACAGCAGATGCTGAGTTTATGCTAGAAAACTCCCTGTTTGGTTTACCTCAGGGAGCGGCATTTACAACTCAATCACAAAATACGTATCAAGCAGCACCAGCTATTTTACACCAACATGGTTATACAACAGCCGTATTCCATGGAAACTATAAATCGTTCTGGAATCGGGACAAAATGTATAAAGCATTAGGCTATGATAAATTTTTTGATGCTGAATATTATGATATGAATGAAGAAAATACAGTAAGTTATGGGTTGATGGATAAACCATTCTATGAGCAAACTATTCCTAAACTAGAAACGTTGCCACAGCCTTTTTATACAAAGCTAATTCCTGTATCAAACCATTTTCCATATGAGATGAATCAAGAGTTAGCAACGATTGATAAGGCAGAAACAGGTGATGCTTCTGTTGATAGCTATTTCCAAACAGCTCGTTACGCGGATGAGGCACTTAAAGAATTATTTGCCTATTTAAAGAAATCAGGTCTGTACGATAATTCTGTTATTGTGATGTATGGCGATCATTATGGTATTTCAGATAATCATATAAAGGCTATGTCGCAAATTATGGGTGAAGATGTTGGCGTGTTTGAAAATGGTCAATTACAACGTGTACCACTACTAATTCATGTTCCAGGTGTTAAAGGCGGCACGATGCACCAATTTGGAGGACAAATTGATCTACAACCAACCTTACTTCATTTATTAGGTATTGATACAAGTGATTATGTTCACTTTGGAACAGATTTATTATCTAAAGATCATAATGAAGTAGTTCCTTTCCGTAATGGTGACTTTGTGACACCGAAAGTATCTTTATTTAAAGGAACATACTATGATACTAAAACAGGTGAAGTACTTGAACCAACTAAAGAGTTAACAAATATTAAGTCACTTGTTGAAATGAAGCTGCATCTTTCAGATAAAGTCGTTAACGGTGATTTGCTCCGTTTTTATAATCCAGATGGATTTGTGAAAATAGATCCAAGTGATTATGACTATACATTTAAAGAAGATGAGAACACAACAACACCATCTACATCAGATACTTCTGTTAAACAATAATATGAGAAAATACAAAAGAGTCCGGAAAATATTCTGGACTCTTTTTTTCATGTATATTATGAACTTTTTTAGCTACCTCGATCAGTTTAAGGCACTTTACGCTTTTGTCATTTGTTCGATATATTTTCTAATTTCTTCAGGTTTACCTGCAATTGTATCTTCTCGTATTTGATCTTTAGCCATTTTTTCTTTTGCCTTCGTGAGAATTTCTTTGGCATGATTTTGTGGTACGACTACAACGCCGTCTGCATCTCCTACAATAATATCGCCAGGATAGACAGCAACGCCACCGCATGAAATCGGTATATTAATATCACCCACGCCTGCTTTACCACTTGATGCAACAGTTGTTCCTCTTGAAAATACAGGAAAGTTTAATTCCTTAATCGCGAGGATATCACGAATCACACCATCTACGACTAAAGCACGGATACCCATAGTTTGCATCAAACCTACGACAAAATCTCCGGCAATAGCTCGATATGTATCTCCTTTGCTATCTACTATGAGTACATCGCCTGGTGTTGCGGCACCAATTGCTTTAAGTACGGCACGATTATCATTAATAGGTAATTGAACGGTTAAAGCAGGACCAGCGAAATGATAATGCTCCTTTAATGGTTTAATGGCGGAATGTAAATTGTTTAATCCATTGAGCACATCAGAAATAGCTGTAGTAGGGACTTCTTGAAATTCTGTAATTATATTTTTCATATTTTCTATTCCTCCTATTTACTGTTATATAACAATTATACTATTTTAAAGAGAAGTTGGAAGATATTTCTTTGCTAATGGCTATGTTAAATGCTACTGTTGACATTTTGAGAAGATGGCTCCAAGCCCTTCGTTTTCCGCGGGCAAGCGCCAAGCATCCTCGTCACTTCATTCCTGTTAAGGTCTTGGCTTTCTCGCTATCCCGCAGGACATTGATTAGGCTTCCTTGAATCTGCCCACGCACGAAGGAAATGCGGTAGCATTTTCGAGGAGTCTACGGGCTTTCCGCCTTCCATTTCTGTTAAAAAATCAACAATCATGTTTAACATAGTCTTGTTATTAAAAAACTAGCTGGGATCAAATGTAATTTCGTTAATCATACGGAATTCCTTTCTGATTTTTATCCCAAAATTGTAAATAAATCTATAGCAAGGTCAACCCATTATAATGAATAGACACTACGGTCTGTACAAACAATATAAGTAAATTTGTAAGGGGTGATTATGTTGAAATATAAAATTGTAACAAGTGTAGCACTAGCATTATTAGTGGCAGGATGCGGTGCAAATAATGATAATGATAATGGACGACGAAATGTTGGATTAAATACGAATACTACGCAAGCTCCTAATTCTCCATTAAATGTGAATGAAGTGAATTATCGAGCAAACAACGGAATGAATAATGTAAGAAACGTTGGAAACAGAAATTTCAATGATAATGATTTTACATTATCTGATGATATAGCAAATCGGGTTGCAGGTATGAAGGAAGTGAAAAGTGCAAGAGTTTTAATCACCGATCATACAGCATATGTGGCTGCTGTGCTTAATAATGATGAGGGAGGCCGTGTTTCAAAAAGAATTGAAAATAAAATTGCCGATACGGTGCGTAGTGTAGATAAATCTGTAGACCGTGTGTATGTTTCTACGAATCCTGATTTTGTCGATCGAGTCAATCGGTATGCAAATGATGTTGGAAATGGAAGACCCATACGAGGCTTTGGTCAAGAATTTGGAGAACTTGTAAACCGTGTTTTCCCGAACCCTAGATAATATCACTAAAGAACTTACCAAAAGCAAGATGGTAAGTTCTTTTTTTATGTGGCTTTTTATAATGATAAGGTAAAATTTATGATGTAAATTTACTCTTCAATATAGTTGTGCTTTTATCTGTATAAAGTATAATGATTAAGTGTGTGTTTGACTTGAATATCGGTAAGGTCCTTAAGGGAGAGTTAGTATGCAGGAGCAAAAAAATGTATCATCACGTATTGATTTTGGATTAGTGACAATTCTGTTGTTATTATGTGTAACGAGCCTTGTAGCCATTTTTAGTGCACAATCTACAGGTCAATATACAGAAAACTTTTTAATAAAACAAATATTTTGGTATATCGTTGGTATTGGGATTATCGTTGGAATCATCACGTTAGATTCTGATCAACTAAAAAAAATCTCATGGTATGCATATGGATTTGGACTTTTTTTACTATTCATGCTTGTTATAATGCCAGAGAGTATCGTACCTTCAATAAATGGAGCTAGAAGTTGGTTTAAAATACCAGGTATCGGGTCGATCCAGCCTTCGGAATTTATGAAGGTGTTTTTGATTTTGGCTTTAGCCAATGTCATCACTACTCATCATGTAAAAAATCCAGTTAAAACGATTGAAACTGATATATGGTTGCTTGGAAAAATGGGGATTGTTACAGCTGTCCCATTATTATTAATCATGAAACAGCCTGATTTAGGTACATCTCTTGTCTTATGCGCGATTTTAGTAGGTATGGTTTTTGTTGCGGGGGTTTCTTGGAAAATTCTATTACCAATTTCTTCAGGAACAGTTTTATTTATTTCTATTATTTTTTATTTCATATTATGGCAACCAGATCTACTAAAAAAATATTTAGGAGTCAAACAATATCAGTTTGGACGTATTTATTCCTGGATTGATCCTTATAATTATTCGACTTCTGAAGGGTTTCACTTAATTAAATCATTGCTTGCTATTGGTTCCGGACAAACGACAGGAAAAGGCATTGGTGCTCGTGAAGTATACTTACCAGAAAGTCAGACTGATTTTATTTTCAGTATAATTGGTGAAGAATTTGGTTTTATTGGTTCAAGTATTGTGATTAGTCTATTTTTTCTTCTAATTTATCATCTTACTAAAACTGGAATGGAAACAAAAAATTATTTCTACACCTATATTTGTGTGGGAGTCATCAGCATGATTACCTTCCACGTATTCCAAAATATTGGAATGACTATTGGCGTTATGCCAATTACAGGTATTCCACTTCCTTTCATAAGCTATGGAGGAAGTTCTCTCATGGGAAATATGATGGCAATGGGTTTAATTTTCAGTATTCGTTATCATCATAAAAAGTTTATGTTTTAACTAATCAGAACAAAAGTAGAAAAACTTTTATAACAATAACCAAGGCGTGAATTCCTATGTGGATTCACGCCTGAAATATTATGTGATTTACCTTTGTTGTACCCTAACTCCGTATCGGAACCCGTTTCAAACTTTCTTATTGTTTAGCTCTCCGACTAGCCCACATTGAAAAAAGGTAAAAGCCCTCATAAGGCAAAAAGCGCCACCTGGGTCTTTTCCGCTTTTCTTGATCACACGATGTGGAGTTCTTATTTGGCTTTCCTTTGTGACTAAGCCGGCTCCGCTTTTCTTATTGTCTAGCTCCACCGGCTAGCTCACTGTGAAAAAGATAAAAGCCTTCGAAAGGCAAAAAGCGCCTTCCGAGTCTTTTCCTATTTTCTTCGCGAGCTGACCAAGCCGGTTCCGCTTTTCTTATTGAATGGTGCTTGTTCCATATGGAAGTTGTGATTTATAGCCAGAAAACTGTTGATAGGATTGAGTTACTGCTTCAAGAGGAGCTTGTTCTAATCCATACCAGCCCTTTTGAAACATCAGATTATACAGTTCGCGTTGCATCAATTGTGATTCGTTTGCAATATTGGAAATGTCTTGGAATAGGACTTGATGACTCATTTCGTTTATTGCGACACTATAAGAGTTACTAAAATACTTTTCAGTTGTAAGGATGTCATTTATAAAATCTCGATCATTCATTTGCGGCGTTTTTGGAAAAGAAGCACTAGGATTTTGAATTTTTTTGTTTGGCATCAATTTTTCCTCCTACTGGTATTGCGGATTTTGATTTTGATTTAGGTGACCTAGAATCGCGTCATAATGACGCTGATGCATTTGTCCACTACGATTTATGAGTTCTGCTACTTGTGGGTCCTGACATTGAGTCGCGAAAAAATGTGCTTTTTTTGATGCTAATAAATTCCATGCGAGCATATCTGTTAAATATGAGTGATCTTTCACTGATACTACTTGCGGTGGCTGTTGAAATAATTGTGGATTACCGAATGTATTTTGCTGTTGCATGAAAATCCCTCCTACGTGTTTTTTTAAGTATACATTTCCCTTGTCATTGGAAAACTATGCGACATGAATTCGCCTAGTTATTTTTTAAATTGGTTATTTTGACTGTTTACTTTATTTTTTCGTTGCTGCTTTTCATTGCCAGGTCCAGCACTGCCTTTCACGCTAGCTGCACTAACAGCTGTTTTAGAAGGATCGTCTTTGTATTTCATGAGTATTCACCTCCGTTAATTGTTTGCGGCCTAATATGTGTATTGCTACATATATAGCCTACTTTAGGTTTTTCTAACTCGAGTAAAATTAGTCAGATAATAATTGTTAATAATTGCGGAATTACCATAAATACCTTATATTCAAATTAGAAAATATTTACAATTAGATTATAAAAATGAATGATAATTCATTCAATTTATCTCACTCCTAGCGAGCAGTAGGACTTCCACTTCAAGATTCTGAGGATACATAGATGGTAAGTAGGAAATCAATTGCCCGTAAAGGTCCGAATCAATGATCACTGACTAAGAACACAACGTCTGTGTGACCCACATCGTGTGGGCCTCAACTAACCATCAGTGGGGGAGGTTAGGTTAGAAAATCCCCACTGATGGAAGTTTTACTTTATTGAAAAAGGGGGACATTCACATGGCTCGACAAATACGAAAGGCTGCTGTATTAGGTTCAGGCGTTATGGGATCGGGGATTGCGGCACATTTGGCAAACGTTGGCATTCCAACCTTATTATTAGATATGGTCCCACATGAACTTACGGAAATTGAAAAAAAGCAAGGATTAACATTAGAAGATAAATCTGTACGAAATCGAATGAGTCAAGCCGCAAAGTTAAAGCTTTTAAAACAAAAACCATTCCCACTGACATCGCAAAAAAATTTATCCCTTATTGAAGTAGGAAACTTTGAAGATGATTTAATAAAGCTACAAACTGTCGATTGGGTTATTGAGGTTGTAGTAGAAAATATAGATGTAAAGAAAAGTGTTTTTGAAAAAGTCGATCAATTCCGTAAGCAGGGTAGTATTATTTCATCGAATACATCGGGAATTTCAATTGAAGCCATGGCTGAAGGGCGTTCTGAAGATTTTCAAAAGCATTTCCTAGGTACACACTTTTTTAATCCTCCACGGTATTTAAAACTACTAGAGATCATCCCTACAAAAGCTACAAATTCCGAGGTACTGATGTTTATGAAGAGCTTTGGTGAAAATGTACTTGGGAAAGGTGTGGTTATAGCAAAGGACACACCTAATTTCATTGCCAATCGGATTGGAACTTATGGTTTGTTAGTGACGGTTCGTGAAATGATAAAAGGTGGTTATCGTGTAGGAGAAGTAGAATCAGTGACAGGACCTCTTATCGGAAGACCGAAAAGCGCTACCTTCCGTACCCTTGACGTTGTAGGGTTGGATACCTTTATTCATGTAGCTAAAAACGTGTATGACCAAGTGGATGGTAAAGAGAAAGAGGCATTTCTAATACCTGCTTTTATGAATGAAATGCTTGAAAAAGGTTGGTTAGGTAGTAAGTCAGGACAAGGATTTTTTATTAAAAAGGGAAAGGAAATCTTAGAATTAAATCCTGAGACACTAGAATATGAAGAACGGAAAAAATTAAATGCAGCTTCCATTGATGCTGCGAAACAGTTTAAAGGGCTTGCCAATAAAATGAAAGCACTCATATATAGTGATGATCGGGCAGGTCAACTATTATGGAATATTTTAAGTCCAGTTCTCGTATACTCTGCGGAATTATTGGGTGAGATATCAGATGATATAGTGGCAATTGATCAAGCCATGAAATGGGGATTTGGATGGTCTGTAGGGCCATTTGAATTGTGGGATGCGATTGGAGTAGAAGAATCTATAGCACGTATGGATCAAAGTGGATTACAGGTTCCTGAGTGGGTAAGGAGTTTCTTGGCTGCGGGGAATACCACCTTCTATTTAGAAGAACATGCGGTTAAGTTCTTCTACGATAAAGGTAGATATAAACCAGTTTTAGAAAATCCAAAAATCATGAATGTACGTACCATTAAGAAACAGAATGGAGTAATTAAGAAAAATAATGGTGCGAGTTTAATCGATATAGGTGATGGAGTAGCGCTGTTAGAACTTACCTCACCAAATAATGCAATTGGTCTAGATATCTTACAAATGATTCAGTCTGCAGTCGATGAAGCAGAAGCAAATTTTAAAGGTCTTGTCATTGGAAACACAGGGAGAAACTTTTGCGTGGGGGCTAATCTAGCCATGATGCTTATGGAAGCTCAGGATGACAATATCTTTGAATTAGATTTTGTCATTAGACAGTTTCAAAATGCCATGTTGAAAATCAAATATAGTGCAGTACCTGTTGTTGTAGCGCCGTATCAGATGACGCTTGGTGGAGGTGCAGAGGTATCATTGGCTGCAACTCGAATTCAAGCGACAACAGAAACGTATATGGGTCTTGTTGAGGTAGGCGTCGGTTTAATTCCTGGAGGTGGAGGCACAAAAGAATTATATGTGAAAACATTAAAAGGATTGCCCAAGGGCGTACATTATGATTTACAACAAGTGGCGAATAAAGTATTTGAAACGGTAGCATTGGCAAAAGTATCAACTTCTGCGGTAGAAGCTCGTGAATATAATTACTTAAGTGATATAGATGGTATCAGTGTGAATTCAGATCATCAATTATATGATGCAAAACAAGTCGTTCTATCTCTGCACTCCCAAGGTTATACCGCACCAGTTCCAGAAAAAATACCGGTAGTAGGAGAGAGTGGGTACGCAACTTTACTCCTCGGAGCGGAAGGTATGCGCCTTTCGGGATATTTGTCGGAGCATGATATGGTAATTGCTAAAGAATTAGCTTACGTTCTATCTGGCGGTAACATTCCATTTGGAACAGAAGTAGATGAGCAATATTTATTAAAGCTTGAAAGAGAAGCCTTTTTACGCCTAATTTCTACATCGAAGTCCCAACAAAGAATGCAACATATGCTTGTAAAAGGAAAGCCGTTACGTAACTAGTTTTCTTTCAGTCTGTAAAGATTAGCTGCTAACACTAACTGTTATGAGAGACATCCTATATATTTCGATTAGAGGGGGATTCGAATGAAAGAAGCGGTTATTGTTACGGGGGCTAGAACGCCAGTAGGAAAAGCTGACAAAGGCTCTTTAGCCAGTGTACGTTCAGATGATTTAGGGGCTCTTGTTGTTAAGGAAACCCTTAATCGTGCGGGTAACTATGAAGGGAATATTGACGACATAATTATTGGTTGTGCAATGCCAGAGGCTGAACAAGGACTAAATATGGCGAGAAATATCGGTGCGCTAGCTGGATTACCTTATACCGTCCCAGCTATAACGATTAATCGTTACTGTTCAAGTGGACTACAAAGTATTGCCTACGGAGCTGAAAGAATCATGTTAGGTTACAGCGATACAATTATTGCTGGTGGAGCAGAGTCTATGAGTATGATACCGATGACAGGACATGTAACCCGTCCAAATGCAAAGCTTGTTCAAACGGCACCCCAATATTATATGAGTATGGGTCATACGGCTGAGGAAGTAGCAAAAAAATATGGCATTTCCCGGGCGGATCAAGATGAATTTGCAGTACACAGCCATCAGAAAGCAGCTAAGGCAATGGAAGAAGGGAAATTTGTTGATGAAATTGTTCCAGTAGATGTAACGATTCGAACGGTAGGACCTGATTTGAAATTGAAAGAGAGAGCATTTCAATTCATTAAAGATGAGGGCGTTCGGCCGGATACAACAGCAGAAGTACTAGGGACTCTTCGTCCAGCTTTTGCACTTACTGGTACTGTAACAGCTGGAAATGCTTCACAAAAAAGTGATGGGGCAGCAGCTGTTTTAGTGATGAATCGGGAAAAATCTGATTCACTGGGATTAAAGCCGCTTGGAAAATTTCGTTCCTTTGCAGTGGCAGGTGTACCGCCAGAAGTGATGGGAATTGGACCTATTGAGGCTATTCCTAAAGCATTAAAACTAGCAGGTCTTCAGCTTTCTGATATTGGGTTAATTGAATTAAATGAGGCATTTGCAAGTCAGTCCATCCAAATTATTCGTGCTTTAGGTTTAAATGAAGATATTGTAAATGTGAATGGGGGGGCGATTGCGTTGGGGCATCCTCTTGGCTGCACAGGAACGAAACTAACTTTATCCTTACTCCATGAAATGAAGCGACGTAATCAACAATTTGGACTGGTGACGATGTGTATCGGTGGAGGAATGGGAGCCGCAGGAATCTTTGAATTATTAGCTTAGAATGGACCGTCTGAGAAGTAATCTTCAAATGAAATGACAAGGGGGAAATAGAATGACTAATCAAATAGATAGCTTTATAAAAGGTGGTAGCTTCTTAATTGATGATATTTCCTATGAACAAGTTTTCGTTCCCGAAGATTTCACAGACGAACAGATCATGATTGCAAAGACAACTGAGGACTTTTTAAATAATGAAGTTTTACCACAAGTGGAGTATTTAGAAAATCACGAATTTAATCGTTCAGTAAAATTGTTAAAGCAAGCAGGTGCGCTTGGGCTACTTGGAACGGATGTACCAGAAGAGTATGGTGGATTGGGATTAGATAAAGTTAGTTCTGCTATCATTGCTGAAAAGCTAGCACCTGCAGGAGGATTTGGAATTTCTCACGGTGCTCATGTTGGGATTGGTTCACTTCCAATTGTTTTATTTGGTAATGAGCAGCAGAAGAAAAAATATCTTCCACTGTTGGCGACGGGTGAAAAGCTAGCGGCCTATGCACTTACTGAACCAGGCTCAGGGTCGGATGCACTCGGTGCAAAAACGACTGCGAAGCTGAATTCAGCGGGCACTCATTATATATTAAATGGAGAAAAACAGTGGATTACGAATTCAGCATTTGCCGATTTATTCATTGTTTATGCAAAGATTGATGGGGAGAAATTTACAGCATTTATAGTAGAACGTGAATTTCCTGGTGTATCTACAGGTTCAGAAGAAAAGAAGATGGGCATAAAAAGTTCTTCAACTCGTACACTGATCCTTCAAGATGCTCAGGTTCCCGTTGAAAACCTGCTGGGTGTATTAGGAAGAGGGCATGTGATTGCTTTTAATATCTTAAATATCGGCCGGTATAAATTAGGGGTAGGGGTTGTCGGCGGTGCAAAGTCTGCCCTTGAAACAACAATCAAGTACACGAATCAACGCCAACAATTCAACACCTCTATTTCCTCCTTTAACTTAACAAAAGAAAAGCTTGCGACTATGGCTTCAAAAATTTATGCTGCTGAAAGCTCTGTTTATCGAACAGTCGGTTTATTTGATCAAAGAATGGGGCAGCTTACTGATGCAGAAGTAAAGGATGGAAAAGTCGTAGCTGACGCAATTTCTGAATATGCTATCGAATGTTCTATGAATAAATTTTTTGCTTCAGAAGTTTTAGATTACGTAGTAGATGAAGGGGTTCAGCTTCACGGGGGATATGGCTTTATGCAAGAATATACAATTGAACGAGCCTATCGTGATTCGCGTATTAATCGGATTTTTGAAGGAACAAATGAAATTAACCGTCTACTTGTACCAGGCACTTTCTTAAAGAAAGCCCTAAAAGGGGAGCTTCCATTGCTTCAAAAAGCGCAAGCGCTTCAAGAAGAGTTAATGGTGCTTATCCCAGAGGAAGTAGGCGATGAGCCGTTAGCTCAAGAAAAGGTGTTGGTTAAGAATGCGAAGAAAATAGGGATTCTTGCCACTGGGCTAGCTGCTCAAAAATTTGGTGAGCAGCTCCAGCAGGAACAAGAAGTCCTTGTGAATATTGCAGATATTGCCTCGCTTGCTTATGCAGCCGAATCTGTCGTCCTTCGTACAGAAAAGTCAATAGCGAAGACTGGACTAGAAAAAAATCAACAAAAGCTATTATATACTCAAATATTTGTTCAAGAAGCATTTAACGAGATAGAACAGCATGCAAAAGAAACATTAATTGCCGTTGAATCAGGTGATATATTACGGATTTTCCTATCATCACTTCGAAAACTAACTCGTCATACACCTATTAATGTAATCGCAAAAAAACGGGAAGCATCGGTGAAATTAATTAAAGCAGAGAGATATATTTTATAATTTACGCCATAATTGAAAGGTACTATTTTAAGTAAAAAGGGCATCCAATAATCAAAAATCGATTAGGAGTGCCCTTTTTGTTGTTGTAAATTGGATTCATTATGGAGGTTTTCAATGACGTTTTACAGTAAGAAGCCTGTGAAAAAGTGCTTTATGGAGGCTCTCACTGACCCAAAAGAGGAGGTGAGCAAGAAAAAGAGGAGAGAAGCGAGCTTTCACTGACCAGGATCCTTTATTCCGCAGCGTAATTTCAGTTGAATACTCTTGTGAAAACAGGTATTCTGAAAATAAAGGTAAATTATTAATTTTGAGCGAGGTGAGAGAGTATGAGTTTAACATTTTATTGGTATCCTAAATGTGGTACATGTCGCAATGCAAAAAAGTGGTTAGATAGTCATCAACTTCAATATGAAGCCATTGATCTTGTAGAAGCTCCACCTTCTAGAGCAGAAATTGAAGTTTTATACAAAAATAGCGACCTTGATTTGAAGAAGTTTTTTAATACAAGTGGTCAAAAGTATCGTTCACTTGGCTTAAAAGACAAGCTTAAGGATGCTACTGAAGAGGAAATGCTCGATATTTTAGCGACAGATGGGATGTTATTGAAGCGACCGATTGTAACAGACGGTGTTAAAGCTACAGTTGGTTTTAAAGAAGAGACATTTGAAGAAACTTGGAAATAAGAGATTAAAGACTTTGTATTATATAGTCAACCTCATGTATAATCATTTTATACTATCTGAAATTAGATCAAGTGGATGATAGGACGAGAAAAACATCAACTTTCGCCATTACGAGCGAGAAGTCGTGTTTTTAATATTGAAAGTTTATTAATACATAATTGGAGGAGAAAAATATGACAACGCCAAAAGAATTACGCTATTCTGAAGAACATGAATGGATTAAATCAGAAGATGGAAAGGTTCGCGTGGGAATCACACACTTTGCTCAACATGAGCTTGGTGACATTGTTTTTGTTGAGCTTCCTGAAGTTGGGGATGAATTCAAAGCAGACGCGCCATTTGGTAGCGTAGAGTCAGTGAAAACTGTTTCTGAATTATATGCACCAATCAGTGGTAAAGTGGTTGAAATTAATGAAGAGCTTAGTGACAATCCTGAGTATGTGAATGAATCTCCATATGAAAAAGCATGGATGATTGTATTAGAACCATCAGATAGCAGCGAAATTGAAAAATTAATGACTGCTGAAGAATATGAAGCAATGACAAAAGAAGATTAATCATTATTAAGAGAGCGGTATCCTTATGCCTGCTCTCTTTTTTATAAAATTCAAATGTAAATCTTAGTATGATGGAAAGCTTTCCGCATATCTTTTAAGGTAGGTGATTACCATTGGAATGGGAACTATCCGAAAAAGTAATCATTGTCGAGGGAGTGTCCGACAAGAAAAGAGTTCAGCTTGTGTTAAATCAACATGCTGAAATAATGTGTACGAATGGGACGATATCGCAAGCCAAATTAGATCAGTTAGCAGAAGAGCTTGAAGACAGAGACGTATATATTTTCTTTGATGCAGATGACTCAGGGGAGAAAATGCGAAAGAAGTTTAAGCATGAGCTACCTAATGCAAGACATATCTATATTAATAAAATGTATAGAGAAGTCGCTAGTGCACCCTTATATCATCTTGCTTCTGTTTTATTGGCTGCTAATATGGATGTGAAAGGGCAATTTTTAAAGCAAAGGGTGAATGAGTAGTATATGCAGGAATGGACAGAAACGGAAGTACAGCTTGCCATTGATCAAGGAAAAACCTTTTGTTTATATGTATATACGCCAATGTGTGGAACTTGTCAGGTTGCTTCGAAAATTTTAACAGTATCAATTGAACTTGTTCCACAATTATTGGTTGGCAAAATGAATCTAAACTTTTTTCCAGACATGGCAGTAAAATGTGAAATAGAAAGCGTGCCCTGTTTATTAATTTTTAAAGATGGAAAATGGATTAATAAAGTTTATGCTTTCCAATCCGTACCCTATATCTATAATCTGTTGAAGAATCTATTGAATGATTAGAAAATTCAATTATCCTATTGACTGATTATTGTGAAAGTGATATATTTCCTATAGTAAAAGTAAACAATAAATTAAATAGTACTTATCAAGAGAGGCGGAGGGACTGGCCCGACGAAGCCCGGCAACCGGTATATTTTATATACACGGTGCTAATTCCAGCAGAGTATCGGCTCTGGAAGATAAGGAGAGTATATAAACCTCTTCTTAATGAAGAGGTTTTTTGATTTCTCGAAGGATCCTTTAAGTCATAAAACAGAGCCCTAGCATGAACAATTATAATTGTGAAGGAGCAAAAAAAGATGACAGAAAAAAATTATCGTTTTGAAACATTAAGTATTCATGGTGGCTTACAAGTAGACGAAACAGGTGCACGCTCTTTGCCAATTTACCAAAGTAATGCTTATCTTTTTAAGAATACAGAACATGCAGCTAATCTATTTGGATTAAAAGAAAATGGCTATATTTATACAAGACTTCATAATCCAACAGTAACGGTGTTTGAAGAAAGAGTAGCTTTATTAGAGGGTGGAGTTGGTGCACTAGCCACTGCAAGCGGAATGGCAGCTATTTCATTAGCCATCTTAAATATAGCTGGTGCAGGGGATGAAATTATCTCTTCATCAACGGTTTATGGTGGAACATACAATTTATTTGCTAATACGTTACCTAAGTATGGAATTAAGACAAAGTTTGTTAAACCTGGTGACATTGAAGGGTTTAAGAACGCAATCACTCCTAGAACGAAAGCTATTTTTGGCGAAACAATTGGAAACCCGAGCTTAAATGTGCTTGATTTTGAAGCATTAGCTGAAATTGCACATGAAGCAGGTATTCCATTGATTGTTGATAATACATTTGCGACTCCATATCTATGCCGTCCAATTGACTTTGGTGCAGATATCGTTGTTCATTCAGCAACAAAATGGTTACTAGGAAATGGTACGACTATGGGTGGTATTATTGTCGATAGTGGTAAGTTTGATTGGAATTCTCCTAATTTCCCTGGATTTACAGAGCCAGATCCAAGCTATGATAATTTAGTTTTTGCGGAAGTGGGAGCACCTGCCTATATTGTAAAAGCTCGCGTTCAATTGCTTCGCGATTTTGGTCCGGCGTTGAGTGCCCAAGCTGCATTCCAATTCACTCTAGGTCTAGAAACCCTTCATGTTCGTATGAAGGAGCATATTGCTAATACAAAAAAGGTTATTAGCTATTTAGAGCAGCATCCAAATGTTTCTTGGGTTTCATATCCAGGTAATGAAGATCATCCTGATAAAGCTTTAGCTGATAAGTACCTACCAAAAGGAGCAGGTTCCGTTGTCACATTTGGTATTAAAGGTGGTAGAGATGCTGGAGCAGCCTTAATTAACTCAGTTGAACTATGGTCTCATGTGGCCAATGTTGGTGATGCAAAAAGTTTAATCATCCATCCTGCTAGTACAACTCATCAACAATTAAGTGATGATGAATTAATCACAGCTGGAGTAAGTGCAGATTTAGTTCGTTTATCTGTAGGTATTGAGAATGTAGAAGACTTACTTGAAGATTTAAGTCAAGCAATTGAAAAAGCGTCCGCTGGTTCAGTTAAGTAATATGTCTGAAAAATCTGAAATGATAAATATTTTCAGGGTCATTGCACACTCTATATAACATGTGATAAAATCACAAACAAGATTAAAACTAACCATTTATATATGATTGAATAATAATAATACTCTTATCAAGAGAGGTGGAGGGAAGTGCCCGATGAAGCCCGGCAACCGGCAAAGTATATACTTTGATAAGGTGCCAATTCACACAAAGTATATTGCTTTGAGAGATGAGAGGAAGGATTAACCTTTCCTGCCTTTCTGCTTATGTAGAAAGGTTTTTTTCGGGCTTGCGCTTTCCTTATGGATAGAATAAAATCAATCATATAGTAAGTTTACCAACTTAATAGGTTTTGTCTAATATAGAGATAGTCGAATCGAATCTAAGTGATATGAATGTACTAACAATCAAGAAAAAATACTTCATGGATTGGATATAGAGGTGAGTGCAGTGATTTCCTTGTCTAGTGTGAGTAAACTTTTCCGTTCGGGAAACGAAGGAATTCAAGCAGTAGATCATGTCAATTTGACAATAAATAAAAGTGAAATTTTTGGAATTATCGGATATAGTGGAGCAGGAAAAAGTACGTTGATTCGTATGCTTAATGGGTTAGAAACACCAACTGAAGGATCGGTTGTCGTCGCTGGAAAAGAAATTTCTAAGATTAAAGGTGCTGAGCTTCGTAAGGCACGTCAGGAAATTAGTATGATTTTTCAGCATTTTAACTTATTGTGGTCAAGAACTGTGCAAGATAATATTGCCTTTCCACTTGAAATTGCCGGTGTGCCGACTAAAGAACGAGCACAACGGGTAAATGAGCTTATTAAATTAGTTGGTTTAGAAGGTCGTGAAAAAGCATATCCTTCACAGCTAAGTGGTGGCCAAAAGCAAAGGGTAGGGATTGCTCGTGCGCTTGCAAATAATCCCAAAGTGCTACTCTGTGATGAGGCTACTTCAGCACTTGATCCACAAACGACGGATTCCATTTTGGACTTGCTCGTTGATATTAATCAGCGTTTAGGGTTAACTATTGTGCTAATTACCCATGAAATGCATGTCATCCGAAAAATTTGTCATCGTGTTGCTGTTATGGAAGGCGGACAAATTGTTGAACAAGGTCCAGTGCTAGAAGTGTTTAGAAATCCGACGGCTCAAATAACAAAACGTTTTGTTCAGCAAGTAACAGAACCTGGGGACACAAAACAAACGATTGAGCATCTATTAGAAAGATATCCAGATGGAAAGGTCGTTCAACTTAGCTTTGTTGGGGATGATGCAGAAAGTCCACTAATTTCAAAGTTAATCCGTAATTTTGAGCTTGAAGTAAACATTGTTCAAGGGAAAATTTCGCAAACTAGAAATGGTTCATATGGAACATTGTTTATTCACATAAATGGAAGCAATGAAGAAATCCATCGCGCTATCGATTTTATTAAAGAACAGCAGGTTGGCGTGGAGGTGATGACTCATGCTTAATCAATTGTTTCCAAATGTTGAATGGGATTTGATGTATGAAGCAACCATACAAACATTGTATATGACGGTTATTTCAGTTGTAGCAACTTTTATACTTGGTATTATTCTAGGGATCATTTTGTTCTTAACAAGTAAAGGAAATATGTGGGAAAATCGAGTCGTTAATGGAATTATAGGTGCTATTGTCAATATTTTTCGTTCTATCCCATTCTTGATCCTGATTGTTCTACTCATTCCATTTACAACAGCACTTGTAGGATCGATGATTGGGGAAAATGCCGCTTTTCCAGCATTGATTATTGGCTCTGCTCCGTTTTATGCGAGAATGGTTGAATTGGGACTTCGTGAAATTGATAAAGGTGTTATTGAAGCAGCGAAGTCTATGGGTGCAAAAACGAGTACAATAATTTGGAAGGTTTTAATTCCTGAATCTACTCCGGCGCTTGTATCAGGGATTACCGTTACATCGATTGCCTTAGTTGGTTACACAGCGATGGCAGGAGCTATTGGAGCAGGAGGGCTTGGAAATCTAGCTTATTTAGGTGGATTCCAGCGTAGTCAGAATGACGTAACCTTAGTAGCAACCATTATAATTTTAATAATCGTCTTCATTATTCAAATAATTGGAGACTTTATTACATCAAAATTAGATAAAAGATAATAGGAGATGGACAAAATGAAAAAATTTTTAGGACTTGCTTTCATTTTAGTGTTATCGTTTGCTCTTGCGGCTTGCGGCACTAGTAACAAAGACACAAATGATAAAAAAACGGCTGATACGCCAGCAGAATCAAAAACAACAACTTTGAAAGTGGGAGCATCTAATACACCACACGCTGTCATTCTTGAACAGGCAAAGCCTCTTCTTAAAGAAAAAGGAATTGACCTAGAAATCGTTACATTCCAAGATTATGTATTACCAAACAAAGCGTTAGCAAATGGAGAATTAGACGCGAACTATTTCCAACATATTCCTTACCTAAAAGCACAAATTAAAGAAAATGGTTATGACTTCGTAAATGCTGGTGGAATTCATATTGAACCAATTGGAATCTACTCTAAAAAATATAAAAGCCTAGATGAGCTTCCAGATGGAGCAAACGTGATTATGAGTAACTCAGTAGCTGACCATGGTCGTGCTCTATCTCTACTTGAATCAAATGGATTAATTAAACTAAAAGATGGCATCGATAAAACTACAGCAACAGTTAAGGACATCGTCGAAAACAAACGCAATATTAATTTTAAAACGCAATATGCAGCAGAGCTTCTTCCTAAAATTTATCAAAATGGCGAAGGAGATGCCGTTTTAATCAACTCAAACTTTGCGATTGATAATGGTTTAAATCCTGTTAAAGACTCTATTGCTATTGAAGATTCAAAATCACCTTACGTTAATGTTATTGCAGTTAACAAAAAAGATGAAAACAATGAAGCTGTAAAAACTTTAGTAGAGGTTTTACATTCAAAAGAAATTCAAGATTTCATTCTTAAAGAATTCAAAGGTGCAGTTGTACCTGTAAGTGAATAATATCTTAAAACCAAAGCGATCTGTCGATATGGCAGGTCGTTTTTTTTATCCCACTCTTAACGGGAGTAAGACTCCCACTTCAAGATTCTGAGGATACAATGATGGTAAGTGGGAGATCAACTGCCCGTAAAGGTCCGAATTAATGATCACAGACTTAGAACGCAACATCCTTATGTCTTCGGTCTATGTGACTCACATCGTGTGGGCCTAAACTAACCATCAGTGGGGGATGAACGAAAACCCCCACTGATGGTTAGTTTCACTTTATTTGTGAAAACGTTAACATAATTGTCAAAAATGAAGATTTTATTTTTTGTTTTTTCCAATATTTAATGGTGAAGCTAAAGACGGATGGTAAGATAGTACTATACATGTAAAAGGAGCCATTCACATGAGACTAACAATTGGTAAAAAATTACTTGGCGGATTTCTAGTTATTCTTATTTTATTAGTATTAGGAAGTGCTGTGTCCAATAACAAAATAGGTGTCACAGATGAGTCTTATAAGCAATTAATCGGTGAAAACGTCGGAAATGCGATGTTGGCAAAAGAATTAGAAAACTTTTACTTAAATCAATCTAGTGCAATTCAAAAATATTTATTAACGGGTGATGAAGTTTATATTGCTCAGTACGAAGAGAGTTTACAAAAGGCAAACGGTACGATTAATCAGTTAATGAAAACGGATTTTTCTGAGAGAGATCAAAAAATAATTAAACAATTGGCGGCTTTCCAAGTACGTTATGACGAGATTGTTAAGAAGGAAATAGCCTTTAAAAAGGATGGGAATGAAGTTGGGTATAATAATTTGCTCAGTACTTCAGGGAAAACGATTTCTAATGTCTTTCAAGGAAAGATAGAGGCGTTAGTTAAAGGTCAAGGACAGTTAATGCAAAATGGTAGTGAGAAAGTCTCCGTTTCTGTAGAGAGCACAAAACAATTTGTTATTTATTTAGGTATATTTAGTATTTTAATTGGGGTTGTTTTAGCGATTGTCATTAGTCGTTCGATTTCTAAACCAGTAAGGCTTGCTGCAGATGCTATTCAGAAAGTATCCCAAGGCGATTTACGAATAGAACCATTGAAAGTGAAAAACCAGGACGAAGTCGGCGACCTTGTTCAATCCTTTAATACAATGGTTGAAGATCTGCGAGGGATCGTCGGAAAGATTCATGAATCATCTTCTGACGTTGCCGCAAGCAGTGGTGAATTAGCCGCAAGTGCTGAAGAAAGCACAGCTGCGTCAGAACAAGTATCAAAAATGACGCAAAGTAGCGCTGAAGGTAATGAGCAGCAGATGCAACAATATAAAGAACTAACTGACTCAGTTAGTGAAATGAATGTAGGAATGCATCAAATCGCTGAAAATAGTGAAATAATGCTTAAATTAACTGAAAATACAGGTCTATTAACTAAAAAAGGTGAAGACTTTATTGAACATGTCGTGGAACAAATGAAGCTAATTCAGAGTTCGGTGTCAAAAGCGAGTCATTCTATTTATTCTTTAAGTCAACGTTCAAATGAAATTAGTGAAATTATTGAGATTATTACAGGAGTTGCTGAGCAAACAAATTTACTTGCGCTAAATGCTGCTATTGAAGCGGCAAGAGCAGGGGAACATGGTAAAGGGTTTGCAGTTGTAGCTGATGAAGTGAAGAAACTGGCCGAAGAATCAAAACGATCTGCGGGTCAAATCACAGAAATGATTAATCAGATACAAATGGAAACAAAAGATTCTGTTCAAATGATGGATGAAGAGAGTCGCCAAGTAGTTCAAGGACTAAAAGAAACAGATGAAGCAAATCAAGCGTTTGGATTGATCTCTCAATCAATGAAAGAAGTTTCAGATAAAGTGGTAGAGGTGTCTGCTTCTGTAGAACAAATGATGGCAGCAAGTAATCAAATTTTAGAAAATGTCACAAAGCTGAAGTTGATTTCAGAAAAGAGTGCTGAAAATAGTCAGGAAAGTGCGGCTGCAACACAGGAGCAATTTGCAGCATTGGAAGAAGTTGCGTCCTCTGCACAGTTTTTATCGCAAATGGCCGAAGACCTCGAAATCATTGTATCGAAGTTTAAAATTTAACATGGAAATCAATTATTCAATGGATTAGATAGTATTTTCATTATGGACAAAAGAATTAAAGGCGGTGCGAGCTGTAGTTCTTCCGCTTTTTTACAGAATGGGAGAGGGAACACTTTATGAAGAGAACTAACTATTTATTTGCTTTAATTATGATATTGGTAGTAGTTACTTTAGTTGCTTGTTCTAAAACGAATCCTAAAGATGAAGTGAGTGTTACCGAGAAAGATACATATGTGATTAAAGTGGGGCATGCAGCATCCAAAGAGCATTTTGAGCAAAAATCATTTGAGAAATTTAAAGAAATTGTAGAAAAAAATAGTAATGGACAAATTAAAGTAGAAATACACCCAAATAGTGAACTCGGCGGAGAAAGAGAAATGCTAGAAATGTTGCTTCTTGGGGATTTAACAATGATGGCTCCAGCCTCTGCCCCGTTAGAAGCGGTTTCTAAAGGTATCTCCCTTTGGGACCTTCCTTATTTATTCAAGGACCATGAAACAGCTTATAGAGTGCTTGATGGAGAAGTAGGGCAAGAGGTACTTGATTCTTTTTCTGACAAGGGGATTATTGGACTTGCCTATTGGGAAAATGGGTTCCGTCACTTAACTAATAATACGAGACCGATAACAAGCGTTAAAGATATGGCAGGATTAAAAATCCGTACATTAGAAAATCCAATGCAAATTAAAATGTGGTCTGAAACCGGAGCGGAAGCAACTCCAATAGCATTTAATAAAGTATATGCAGCCTTACAAAATAAAACAGTGGACGCACAAGAAACTCCATTGTCACTTATGTATTCATCAAAGTTTTATGAAGTACAGAAATATTTAACATTGACTGGACATACGTACTCGCCATGGCCGGTAGTAATTAATGAAGCATTCTATGATGGACTACCCAAGGATTTACAAAAGGTTGTTAAGGATGCGGTAATTGAAACACGTGATTATAACAGAAAGCTATCTAGAGAAGATGAAGCTAAGGCATTGGAACTTTTAAAAGAGCAAGGAATGGAAGTAACAGAAATATCCGATGAACAGAAAGCTGAATTTAAAGATGCGATGAGTGAAATTTATATTGATGTGAAAGCGGATGTTGGGGAAGAATTATTTGATAAATTAATGAAAGAAGTATCAAAGTAAAGGAATAATTTATAGGGAATATGAACAAAGCTAGGGTGTAATAGAATCCTAGCTTTTTTTGTATTAAAACAAATTTATCAGTCGGTTCATTTTACAGGAAGAATTTTGAGGAGTAAAATAATAGTGTTGATTCTCATTATCACTACAAATACTTTAACCTTTTATTTAACTAGTTTTCTCATTCATTATGGCGATTTTCTCGTATAATAATATGTAATAGACAAAACATAGAATAAGTTAATTTGTTTAAAAGTCGCTGTGTTTATTGGATAGTCTAACATTTCAGTGAATTTACCATGAATCTTCATTTGTTTAATAGTTGCTTCTTAATTACATTTGCTATAAAATTGTAATGAGAATAGATTGAGAATTTGGTTAAAAGATTAAGAAAGTTTATTACTTTCCATTAAAATAGGAATTAGCTTACGGAGGTATAATTATGTCAGGTTCTACTTTAACAATAAAAGATCTTCATGTGTCGATTGAGGGCAAAGAAATTTTAAAAGGTGTTGACCTTGAAGTAAAAGGTGGAGAAATCCATGCGATTATGGGACCAAATGGTACGGGTAAATCTACTCTATCCTCAGCGATTATGGGGCATCCGAAATACGAAGTAACAAGCGGAAGCATTACTTTTGACGGTGAAAATGTATTAGAAATGGCAGTGGATGAACGTGCTCGTGCAGGTCTTTTCCTTGCTATGCAATATCCAAGTGAAATCAATGGTGTAACCAATGCAGACTTCTTACGTTCATCAATCAATGCACGACGCGAAGAGGGCGATGAAATTTCATTGATGAAATTTATCCGCCAAATGGACAAGAAAATGGAATTTCTTGAAATGGATGAAGATATGGCACAACGTTACTTAAATGAAGGTTTCTCCGGTGGAGAGAAAAAACGTAATGAAATCCTTCAATTAATGATGATCCAACCTAAAATTGCTATCTTAGATGAAATCGATTCAGGTCTAGATATTGATGCGCTTAAAGTGGTTTCAAAAGGCATTAATGAAATGCGTAGTGAAGACTTTGGCTGCATCATGATTACTCACTACCAACGTTTATTAAATTACATCACTCCAGACTTCGTTCACATCATGATGCAAGGTCGCGTTGTAAAATCAGGTGGCCCAGAGCTTGCTGAACGCTTAGAAGCAGAAGGCTACGATTGGATTAAACAGGAACTAGGTATAGAAGACGAAACTGTCGGAGAAGAAGTGTAAGTAGGAGGATTAATCATGACCACAGAAACGAAATTACCGTTTGAAAAAGAGGATATTCGTTCTTTTTCAACTCAAAATAATGAACCAGCTTGGCTTACTGAGCTTCGGGTTCAAGCGTTTTCTGATTTAGAAAACCTACCGATGCTAAAGCCAGACAAAACAAAAATTGATAAGTGGAATTTTTCTTCTTTCCGCAAACATTCAGTAGAAAGTGAAGTTATTACATCTTTAGATGAACTTCCTGAAGTAGTAAAAGCTATCGTTGCACTTGAAGATAAGCACAATTTATATATTCAACGTAATAATACGCCAGCCTATACTAGCCTATCTACTGAGTTGATAGAGCAAGGTGTAATTTTTACAGATCTTTTAACAGCAGCTCGTGAGCATGCAGAGCTGGTACAAAAATATTTCATGAAGGATGGCGTAAAGGTTGCTGAACATCGTTTAACGGCACTTCATGCAGCATTGCTTAATGGTGGAGCATTTTTATATATTCCTAAAAATGTAGAAGTAAAAGAACCAATCCAAGCCTTTTACTTAATCGACAATGCGGATACTGCTCTTTTCAACCACGTATTAATCGTTGCTGAAGAAAATAGTTCTGTAACATATGTTGAGAATTATTACTCAGCAGTAGAAACAACAGACGCTGTAGCGAATATCGTAACGGAAGTTATCGCAAATGCCAATTCAAAAGTAATATATGGTGCAGTCGATACGTTAGATAAAGGATATACAACGTATGTAAACCGTCGTGGTGTTGTTGGGCGTGATGCTCGTATTGAGTGGGCTCTTGGTCAAATGAATGATGGGGATACAATTTCAGATAATACAACTTATTTATTAGGAAATGGATCATCAGGAGATACAAAAACGGTTGTTATTGGACGTGGAGAACAAAAACAAAACTTTACAACACAGGTTATTCATCATGGTTTGCGATCCGTTGGTCGAATTCTTTCACATGGTGTAGTGAAAGACAGTTCTTCTCTTATTTTTAACGGTATCGGTAAAATCGAGCATGGAGCAACTAAATCAGATGCGGAGCAGGAATCACGCGTATTGATGTTAAGTGAAAAAGCTCGAGGAGATGCCAATCCAATGCTTCTTATTGATGAAGATGATGTAGTGGCAGGACACGCAGCTTCTGTAGGTCGCGTTGATCCAACACAACTTTATTATTTAATGAGTCGTGGTATTCCACAAGTTGAAGCAGAACGATTAGTAATTCACGGATTCTTGGCCCCTGTTGTGAACGCACTTCCAATTGAAGGAGTTAAAAAACAACTTGTAGAGGTCATTGAAAGGAAAGTTAGATAATGATGAACCCATACGATATTCGTAAGCTTTTTCCTATATTAGATCAAAAAGTGAATGACGAGCCATTAGTTTATTTAGATAGTGCAGCAACCTCACAAAAACCAACTGTAGTCATAGAAGCGATTGAGAAATATTATCGTGAGTATAATTCAAATGTACACCGCGGCGTGCATACACTGGGAACAAAAGCTACGGATGCGTATGAAGGAGCTCGTGAAAAGGTAAGAAAATTCATTAATGCTTCGTCAACAGAAGAAATTATTTTCACTAAAGGGACAACAGCTTCATTGAATACAGTAGCAAGAAGCTATGGTTTAGCTAATTTACATCAAGGTGATGAAATTGCCATCACGTACATGGAACATCATAGTAATATTATCCCTTGGCAACAAGTAGCGAAACAAACAGGAGCTGTATTAAAGTACATTCCTTTACAAGAAGATGGCACAATTTCTTTGGAAGATGTTAGAGCAACTGTTACGGATGCGACGAAAATTGTGTCAGTTATGCAAGTTTCTAATGTTCTAGGGTCAATTAATCCAGTGAAAGATATTGCGAGTATTGCCCACGCACATGGTGCAATTATGGTGGTGGATGGAGCTCAAAGTACACCTCATATGAAAATAGATGTACAAGATTTGGATTGTGATTTCCTTGCTTTTTCTGGTCATAAGATGGTTGGACCAACTGGAATTGGTGTTTTATATGGAAAAAAAGAGCTGCTTGAAAATATGGAACCAATTGAATTTGGTGGCGAAATGATTGATTTTGTTGGACTTTATGATGCTACTTGGAAAGAGCTCCCTTGGAAATTTGAAGGTGGTACTCCAATCATAGCAGGAGCAATCGGTTTAGGTGCTGCTATTGATTTCTTGGAGGAAGTAGGGTTAGACCAAATTGAGCAACATGAGCATAAACTTGCTGCATATGCGATGGACAAAATGTCAACGGTTGATGGGATTACTATTTACGGACCTAAAGATGCCGGAAAACGCGCAGGTGTCGTTACCTTTAATCTTGATGATGTACATCCACATGATGTAGCTACTGTGCTTGATGCAGATGGTATTGCTGTACGTGCAGGACATCATTGTGCGCAACCATTAATGAAATGGTTAAATGTTTCGGCAACGGCACGAGCAAGTTTTTATCTATATAACACAGAAGAGGACATTGATAAGCTTGTTACATCACTTATCAAGACAAAGGAGTATTTCAGTAATGTCTTTTAATAACTTAGATACACTTTACCGACAAGTCATAATGGATCACTATAAAAAACCTCGTAACAAAGGTATGCTAGAAGATAGTAGCCTAACAATAGATATGAATAACCCAACCTGCGGCGACCGAATTCGCTTAACGATGAAAGTAGAGGATGGAATCGTAGCTGACGTGAAATTTGAAGGTGAAGGATGTTCCATTTCAATGAGCTCAGCTTCCATGATGACTGAAGTGATTAAAGGGAAAGATACGGAAACAGCAATCAAGTTAGCTCATCTTTTTTCTGAAATGATTCAAGGTAAGGAATATGATGAAGAAGATCTTGATTTAGGTGATATAGAGGCACTTCAAGGAGTCGCAAAATTTCCAGCGCGAATTAAATGTGCGACATTAGCCTGGAAGGCAATGGAAAAAGGTTTAACAGACCAAGAGGATAAATGAGCTGTTCATTGAATATCAGCCATTTGAAAGGGAGGAATACGAGCTATGGCAAAGAAAATGCCTGAGATTGGTGATTATAAATACGGCTTTCATGATAAAGATGTCTCGATTTTTCGTTCAAAGCGTGGCTTAACGAAAGAAATCGTGGAAGAAATTTCACGAATGAAGAATGAGCCAGCGTGGATGCTCGATTTCCGTTTAAAATCATTAGAACTATTTTATAGTAAACCAATGCCACAGTGGGGTGGCGATTTAACTAGTTTGAATTTTGATGAAATCACATATTACGTCAAGCCATCTGAAAAATCAGAGAAATCTTGGGATGAAGTACCAGATGAAATTAAACAAACATTTGATAAATTAGGGATTCCCGAAGCAGAACAAAAATATTTAGCAGGAGTTTCTGCGCAGTACGAATCAGAGGTTGTTTACCACAATATGAAAGAAGATCTTGAAGCACTAGGAATCGTCTTCAAGGATACGGATTCGGCTCTAAGAGAAAATGAAGATATCTTCCGTGAACACTTTGCTAAAGTAATCCCTCCTACAGATAATAAATTTGCAGCGTTGAATTCAGCTGTATGGTCTGGCGGTTCTTTTATTTATGTACCTAAGGGCGTAAAGGTAGATACGCCACTTCAAGCATATTTCCGTATTAACTCTGAAAATATGGGGCAATTTGAACGTACGCTGATTATTGTGGATGAAGGAGCTTCTGTTCATTATGTAGAAGGATGTACAGCTCCGGTTTATACAACGAACTCTCTTCATAGCGCTGTTGTAGAAATCATTATAAAGAAAGACGCATATTGCCGTTATACAACGATTCAAAACTGGGCGAATAATGTATTTAACCTAGTTACAAAACGTGCTGTGTGTGATGCAAATGCCACAATGGAATGGATCGATGGTAATATTGGTTCTAAATTGACGATGAAGTACCCTGCGGTCATCCTAAAAGGTGAAGGTGCACGCGGTTTAACTTTATCCATTGCCATTGCCGGAAAAGGTCAGCATCAAGATGCTGGTGCGAAAATGATTCACCTTGCACCAAATACATCTTCAACTATTGTGTCTAAATCGATTGCCAAGCATGGGGGAAAAGTTACCTACCGTGGTATGGTTCAATTTGGACGTAAAGCAGAAGGGGCTCGTGCAAACATCGAATGTGATACGTTGATTATGGATAATCAATCTACATCTGATACAATTCCTTATAATGAAATTCTAAATGACAATATCTCTCTTGAACATGAAGCAAAAGTGTCTAAAGTATCTGAAGAACAATTATTCTATTTAATGAGCCGTGGAATTTCTGAGCAAGAAGCAACAGAAATGATTGTTATGGGCTTCATTGAGCCATTTACAAAAGAACTTCCAATGGAATATGCCGTTGAAATGAATCGTCTTATCAAATTCGAGATGGAAGGTTCAATCGGTTAACTATTACTTTTTACCATCTGCTTATTACATGTATGTGTCCGATTTTCGGGCACATTTTTTTTCTATGTCTAGCTCCACCGACTACTGAACAAGTCGGTTCCGCTTTTCACTTTAACCGAGCTTCTCGGCTTTTTCAACCATAATAGAAATAGGTTATTGACAATACATATATATGATTTAAAATAAATATGGAACTTGTATACAAGAGAGGAATATTGATGCAGTGATAGTTATGTGTACCTTTTCACATGATTCATTGTCTACTACATCATCGCTTTAAAAAAGAATATGGGAATATTGCAATCAATGATTAAGGGAGTAATCTGAACACTTGAATGAAATCGATTGCGCAGGTTAATGGGTATTACCTGTAGACCAGGAATTCGAATAATTAGACATAAAGTGTTCAATAATAACCACTGTATGGTTGTTGATTTTCGGTCTATGGAGTCATATAATTAAATCAAATTTCAATATACGAAATAGAGTTTCATAATATGAAACTCGGGATTAAGAGGTGCTAAGGATGTTACAAAAATTTGAAATACTTAATGAAATGCATGAAGGTTATTTAGTTGCTGTTATTCGTGGTAAATCAAAAGAAGAAGGAAAAGAAATCGCTATCCAAACGTATAAAGGCGGAATTAAAGCTCTAGAAATTACATTTTCAACTCCTGGAGCAGAAGATATTATTGCAGAGTTAGCTCATTCAGAATATAGTGATATGATCGTTGGTGCTGGAACTGTTTTAGATAAAGAAACAGCAAGAATTGCAATTATGAAAGGTGCTCGTTATGTAGTAAGTCCACATTTCAGCCCTGAGATTGCTACAATGTGCAATCGTTACGCTATTCCATACTTACCAGGCTGCGGTTCAGTAACTGAAGTAATGAGCGCATTAGAAGCTGGTGTAGATGTTGTTAAACTATTCCCAGGTGGATTATTAGGTCAATCATTTATTAAAGATGTAAAAGGTCCTATTCCACACGCAGAAATGATGCCCTCTGGTGGAGTAAACTTAGACAATATCGAAGGTTGGGTAAATAGTGGAGCATTTGCAATTGGCGTAGGAAGTGCCCTTACTAAGGGTGTTGCAAATGGAGATTACAGCTCAGTGCAACAAGTTGCTCGTTCTTTTAGAGATAAAGTTGATTCAATAAAGGGGAATGTAAAATGAAAAAAGTGGTGTCGCTAGGGGAAATTATGCTTCGCTTAACGACCCCTGGCTTTGATAAAATTGAACAAGCCAGAAACTTTGCAGCTACCTATGGGGGAGGAGAGGCAAATGTTGCCATCTCCTTAGCCCAATTAGGATTAGAAAGTTCATATGTGACGAAAATACCAGATAACCCGCTTGGCCATACAGTGAATCAGTTTTTAACAGGACTTGGTGTTGGTACAGAACATATGATTTATGGCGGTGAACGATTAGGAATTTACTATTTGGAAAAAGGACACTCCATCCGATCTTCAAAAGTAATTTATGATCGAAAATATTCCTCATTTGCGATGTCTAAAGTCAGTGAATATGATTTCAATATGATTTTTGAAGGAGCAGATTGGTTTCATCTTAGCGGCATTACGCCAGCATTGAATGAAGAAATGTTTCAGCTTTCAAAGAAAGCGCTTCAAGTTGCGAAACAGAAGGGTTTAACTACTAGTTGTGACCTGAATTATCGAAGTGCTTTATGGACATTTGAAGACGCACGGGAAAAAATGGCTGAATTAGCTGAATATGTGGATTTATGTATTGGGGTTGAACCAATGCAATTACTAGATGAAGATGGACAAGATATAAAAGACAAATATCCTAAGCCTATTAGTAAAGATCATTATAAAGAAATCATGAAACGTTTGCAAAAACATTTTAATTTTACACAGATCGCTATGACATTCAGGGAACAACTATCAGCCAATAGAAATCGGTTACATGCAATGCTTTTAGATGGAAGTAGCTTTTACGAATCATCTGTAACTGAAGTTGAGATTGTTGACCGAGTAGGAACAGGTGATGCTTTCTCAGCTGGTATGATTTATTCATTAATAAATGAATTTGAACCGCAACATACCGTAGATTTTGCGACAGCGTGCTTTGCTCTTAAACATACGATTGAAGGCGATGCTAATTTGCTGCTATTACCGGATGTTGAACAATTTTTGGATCAAAAAGGATCATTTTCTATTAAAAGATAAGCATTTTATGGCTATTATATATAAAACTTTTCTTCGGGGGAACACTATGGAAAACAAACGAAGGGAAGTACAGCTATGGCGAATACATCAGAGGAAAATAGTCGTTTATCTTTAAAAGAAAAATTAGCCTATGGCGCAGGAGATCTAGGTAATGGCTTTATGTTCGACCTAGGTCAGGTCTATTTATTAAAGTTTTATACAGATGTATTGGGAATCTCAGCTGCTTATGCAGGCTTAGTTTTCTTGGTTTCTAAACTGTTTGATGCTTTAGTCGATTCAGGGGTCGGAACCTTTGTTGACTCGAGAACGAATATTGGAAAAAGAGGGAAGTTTCGTCCATTTATCCTATTTGGGACACTTCCATTAGCAATTACAACCTTTATATCGTTCTTATCACCGGATTTAAGTCAAGGTGGTAAAGTCATTTGGGCCTTTGTAACGTATATGTTATTTAATGCCACTTATTCGATTGTAAATATTCCTTATGGATCATTAGCCGCTTCGATGACAAAAAATCCAGTTGACCGTGCAGCGCTTGCTTCATTTCGCTCTTTAGGCTCACAAGCTGCACTTTTTATCACAGGTATTGTGGTGATTCCACTTGTTTCACAATTTGAAAGTCAACAAGTTGGTTTTCCTGTTGCGATTGGAATCATGGCTGTTGTGGGGATTATATTCCATTTGATTTGTTATGCGGGTGTTAGAGAAGCTGAAGTAGTCGTTAAAAAAGAAGAGGCAAAACATTCAATTGGAAAATCGTTTGGCGCGTTGTTCAAAAACCGTCCATTTATTGTTTTGATTACTCTCACTTTATTTATGATTTTAGCAAACTTCTTAAAATTAGGTGTACAACTTTTCTATGTTCAATATAATTTAGGAAATGCGAATTTAATTGGTTCTATCAGTACCGTAAACCTCATTATGGCCTTGCTTGCTATTGCCGTTACGACACCTATGGTTGCGAAATTCGGAAAGAAAAAATCTGTAGTCATTGGTTTAATCGGTAGTATTATTTTCGAAACACTAAATTTCTTTATCTTTGGAAACTCAGTCGGAACCTTTTTAACATTTCATGCAATTGGTTACTTCTTTTTCACGATTCCAAATACAATTATTTGGGCACTGATCGCCGATATCGTCGAATATGGAGAATGGATGACAGGAGAAAGAACAGAAGGAATCATTTATTCTTCATACAGTTTTGCACGAAAAGTTTCCCAAGCTTTAGCAGGTTTCCTTCCAGGTATGATTCTTTCTTCGATTGGCTATGTGCCAAATGCAGTACAATCTGCAGGTGCATTGACTGGAATTAAAATGATGGAGTTCGTCATTCCAGCTACTTGTAGCTTAATCGCAT
>SMEO01000025.1_pt1 | contig 44023 bp, 41 predicted proteins | sample 2456251 | NCBI WGS metagenome assembly SMEO01 (sample SAMN10132594, study PRJNA489261) | soil metagenome | isolation source: day1 control-silt loam soil ammended | place: USA | reverse complement strand
CCAGCAGAACCTTTGCCTTTACCAGCAGAACCTTTACCTTTACCAGCAGAACCTTTACCTTTACCAGCAGAACCTATGCCTCTATCAGCACCTTTATCTGCATCTTGTGCTACTGGGTTTTGAGTTAAGAACTTATCAAGTCCTGATTTTTTTGCTTGTTCAATTAACTCTAAAATTTGGGCTCCTCCCATATATAAAACCACCTTTCAATAAAAATTCCTTAAAATATAAGGTAGTGCATAATATGAAATCTTATTTTATTTGTTCTAGGCTCTATTGTATTTATTGTATTATCAAATGCACTCCCTTCCTCATAAGATGGAATGTAAAAAGTGGAAGAGGGGAGGATGTTATGCAACATAATGCTATTCCTACAATCAGTATTTTTATTGAGCCTAAGCACCTTGAGGTACTGGAAAGTAACATTTGGAATGAAGAGTCTGTTCCTTCTAAAATGGTAGTAGCCAATATTCCATACGAAATTGGTATCAATTATCGTGGGGATCACACACGCGATTTTCTCAAAAAATCGTATAGAATCGACTTTGGAACATATAACAAGGAATTTACAGGGCGTGAAATTCACCTTAATGCTGAATATTGTGATCCCTCATTAATTCGAAATAAGCTATCCTTTGATTTTTTTCAGACCATTGGGAGTATTTCACCTGATTGTGGGCATGTTTTCATCGAACTTAATGGAGATCCTATGGGTATTTATTTACAGCTTGAATCGGTCGATGAATGGTTTTTACAAAAAAGACAGCTTCCGTATGGTCCAATCTTTTATGCAACGGAATATCATGCTAATTTTTCTTTATTAAACGCAGAACATAATCCGAAACCTTCCCTTCTATCCGGGTATGTTCGGAAATTAGGGAATGTTGAGGATGACCTTGATTTAGAAATGCTTATATATAAAATTAATACGATTCCACGCAACGATTTTGGTGAAGAAATTACAAAGTACTTGGATGTCAAAAAATATTTGTTGTGGCTATGTGGTGTGGTTTGTACGCAGAACTATGACGGTTTTATTCAAAATTATGCACTATATAGAAATGGGGAAGATGGATTGTTCCAGATAATTCCCTGGGATTATGATGCAACATGGGGCAGAGATTGGGATGGAGAAATTATGGAATATAATTATGTTCCCATTGAAGGCTATAATACACTCACCGCACGTCTTCTTGATGTAAAAGTATTTCGCGATCAATACCGTCTTCTCCTTGAAGAAATTTTGGAAACCTCGTTTACAATTGATGCATTAGAAACAAAAATTACAAATCTGCACAGGCAAATACGCCCTTATATAACTTTAGATCCTTATAAAAAGAAGTCCCTCGATATGTTTGATAACGAGCCAGAATCTATTCTACAATTTATTTCAGATCGGAATAGATATCTTCGAGAGCATCTTAAGGATTTACAATAAAGGAGGAAATACTTTGGGACCCATCGTTATGAAAAATACGGAAAAATATGGTCGCGGTATATTTGCGACCCGTGATATTAAGAGTGGCGAATTCATTGAGGAAGCAACAGTGATTGTTATCCCTAGAGTTGAATGGAAGCTAATGGAGGAGAGTGTTTTTGGGGATTATATCTTCCGTTGGGGGGACGATAAAGCTCTCGCTTTAGGATATGGCTCTTTATATAATCACTCCTACACGCCCAATGTGAGGTATTATACTAATATTGAAAACCAATCGATAGACTTCTATGCAAGGAAAGATATTCGTAAGGGAGAAGAAATGATGGTCAATTACAATGGAGACCCAAAGGATCAGTCTCCATTATGGTTTGAAGTAATAGAGTGAAATGTGCTGCCTTGCATTGGGAGCAATTCTCAGGGCATTTTTTTGAAATGATAAAAGTAAATGGGTTGTTTTGGGCATGGTTCATCTATTTTTGCCAAGATGTTGTGATATTGTTTGGCCTATTTACCAAAGGTTGACGCTACATTTAAAATTAACATCAGTCTTAGATCATAGCATATATTGTAGGTTCATATTTTAATAACCAAAATCATATATTGAATTGGCTGTGATAAGCCGAATACTAACAAGGAGGAATGTATTTGTTATATTCTATTCTTCTATTAATCCACGTTTTAGCAGCTATTATCGGTCTTGGAGTAACTTTTGCTTTCCCTGTTATCGCGAATTCAGCAAAGAATTTACAAGAGTTGAAGCACACGCTGACCTTGATGAAAAGACTAGAAAAATTCCCTCAAATTGGTGGAGTCCTTTTATTGGTAACGGGACTTACCATGGGAATCATAACACCAACTTATTTCACAAAAGTTTGGTTCGTGGGTTCAATCGCCTTATACATTCTGATTGAAAGCTTGATTTACTTTGTTATTGGTTCAAAAATGAAAAAGGTCGTACCATTGGTCATGAGTGCCGAAGGGGAAGAAATCCCATATGAATATGAGGTTGTAGCAAAATCTACTGCACCGATACATATGGTTACGATTATTGGAGGATTGATTATCATCGTTTTAATGTCTGCAAAGCCTTTTTAATAACCAAATAGCTAAAAGAAAAGAACAAGCATGCTTAGAATTAAATTTTAAAATGCTTGTTCTATTTTTCTTTTTTCTCCATTTTCAAGTACCGAAATTTCATTTTCAAGTTGGTTTTGCCTTATATAATCCCTAACTTCTTCACGTTTTAATAAGCAGTGGTTCCAAGATTCCATATGGGAAATGATTAGTTTTGTATGTGGCGATGTTCGTCTAATATAATCAATATCAGCAATTCCCATGGTAATCGGCAGGCCTTCTAAGAAACGTGCTTCTCCTGCAAAAACGATTGCAGCATCAGGAGAAAATTGTTTAAAATTATGTTCAATTTTCGAATACCATACGCTATCCCCGATAATATATAAGGTTGGTTCATCCTTTGTTCTTAAAATAAATCCGGAAACAGGTCCCATTGCTTCTGCCAGTTGACCATGACCGTGTCTCCCTTCTGTTCGGATCAATTCAATCCCCTGCCAAACAAATTCCTTACTTATTACTATGACCTGTTCAAATCCTTTATCTTTCATTAGTTGTTCATCGGCGGGTTGACAAAATAACGGTAAATTCTTAGGTAAACTTAAAATGGATCGGTCATCAAAATGATCACGGTGTGAGTGTGTTACGATAATCGCATCAATATCTACCAGTTTTTTAATATCCACTGGTAATGAAGATAGGGGATTATTTAGATGCTGATTAGGGGCGTTAGGAACCGGAGCTAGTGTTCCTTGTTCGCTAAACATAGGGTCTAAAAGGAATTTTAGACCTTTATATTGAATTAGATGTGTTGCATGGCGTATTAATTGAATCTGCATGAATTTTCTCCTCCTCGTTAATTTGTTCTCCAGATTATTGTATTCCTAGCACCTTTTTACTAAAAGGGCCTGACGAAAAGGATCTCTGTACTTTTGTTTCATCATGAAAGAAATTTATAACCAATTTCGCTGTTAGTCATTTAGAATAGAATTAGAAAATATTTGCTGTTTTTTGAAAGGAGAATCGGTGTGGATGAAATAGACATTCAAATTCTCAAATTATTAAAAGAAAACTCTCGAAAACAATGGAAGGAAATCGGAGAATCAATCCATATGACGGGTCAGGCGGTGGGCAATAGAATTCGCCGGATGGAGGAAGAGGGGATAATTGAGCAATACACTATTTCCGTTAATGAATTAAAGCTTGGAAAGAGTATTCAAGCATTTATAATGGTTTTTCTAAAATCAAATCAACACATTGAATTTCAAAAGTACCTAAAAGAAAATCCAGATATTAAAGAGGTCCACCGCATAAGTGGAGAGGGCTGCTATATGATTAAAGCCAGCATTTCGGATCAATTGGCTTTAAATAATACACTTGATGAAATACTCAAATTTGCTAACTACAGAGTGAATATATCCATAGGGAAGAACTTTGTAATAACAAATTGAGTTTTGGATGATGTTACAGTGCAACTAAGAAGGATGATGGTTCACTGGTGACGGCAAACCAAAGCTTCAACCCTTGCAAGAAGCTGGGTTAAGGCCTTGTTTTTTGTTTATTACAGGTAATTTATAGTTAAAATTGTATTTTTTACCAGCTATTAAATAGTTGAAACTAACATATACTAGAAGTAGATATTTTATCTATAGACAATTGTGTTATACTATAATTGAGCGATAATTTATGCTAAAAAGATGTGTACCTAGTGCCTTATTAACGGACATATCTCTTGTTACCAGCTTTCAAATAGTTCAAACTATTATATAATAGAAGTAGATATTTTTAATCTATAAACAATTATGATATACTAAAATCATAATTGTGTTATACTACAGTTAGGTTATAATCAATCCAGAAAAGATGTATTCCTAAGACCTTATGGAAGGACTTCCCACTTTTACCAGGTTTTAAATAGATTTTGACTATCATATAATAGTAGATATTTTCATCTATAAATAATAGTGATATACTATAATCAAGTTATAATTGATGCAGAAAAGATGTGTTCTTAGGTTGCACCCTGTCTTGCTATGATGCCTAAGCAGGAGCGCCTACATCCTTTCTGAAAATCTTAGGGGATAAGGATGGGGAAAATGAGCAACGGACAAACTAGAACAGACGTTATCTTAATTGGTGCTGGAATCATGAGTGCGACTTTGGGGTCAATGTTGAAAGAATTAGTACCGGAATGGGAAATTAAAGTGTTTGAGAAGCTTGCAGATGCAGGCGAGGAAAGCTCTAATGAATGGAATAATGCAGGAACAGGGCATTCTGCACTGTGTGAACTTAACTATACAATAGAAAAACCAGACGGGTCTTTAGATATTAGCAAAGCTATAAGAATTAATGAACAGTTTCAGCTTTCACGACAATTTTGGTCTTATCTTGTAAACAGCAATCTGATTCATAATCCACAAGACTTTATTATGCCATTACCACATATGAGTTTAGTACTTGGGGAAAAAAATGTAACGTTTTTGAAAAAACGTTTTAAAGCGCTATCAAACAATCCCCTATTCCAAGGGATGGAGTTTTCCGAAGATCCGGAAAAACTAAAAGAATGGATTCCGCTTATTATGGAAGGCCGTACATCGAATGAACCGATAGCAGCAACAAAAATCGACTCTGGAACAGATGTTAACTTTGGAGCCTTAACACGCATGTTGTTTGACCACTTAAAACGTCAAAACGTGGAGCTTAACTATGAACATACTGTTAAGGATATTAAACGTACTAGCGACGGTTTGTGGGAATTGAAAGTGCGTAACGCTAGCGGTCAAGTCGAACGCCATACGGCAAAATTCGTCTTTATCGGCGGTGGTGGTGGAAGTCTACCTTTACTGCAAAAAACGGGCATTCCTGAAAGTAAACATGTTGGTGGATTCCCAGTAAGCGGGCTATTCCTAGTATGTAACAATCCGGAGGTTGTAGGGCAGCATCATGCAAAAGTATACGGAAAAGCTAAGGTTGGTGCTCCGCCAATGTCTGTTCCGCATCTTGATACAAGATTTATCGACAACAAAAAATCATTGCTGTTCGGACCGTTTGCTGGATTCTCACCAAAATTCTTAAAAACAGGTTCAAATATGGATTTATTAGGTTCTGTAAAACCGAATAATGTCTTTACTATGTTAGCGGCAGGTGCCAAAAACTTGGATTTAACAAAATATTTGGTTCAACAACTTATGTTATCGAAAGAACAACGTATCGAAGAGTTACGCGAATTTATTCCAAACGCTAAAAGCGAGGATTGGGATATCGTAGTAGCAGGTCAACGTGTACAAGTTATTAAAGATACTGAGGCAGGCGGTAAAGGTACGCTTCAATTTGGTACGGAAGTTATTACTGGAGCTGATGGAACAGTTGCTGCATTGCTAGGCGCATCTCCAGGTGCTTCTACTGCTGTTCATGTTATGCTTGATATAATCAATAAATGCTTCCCACAACATATAAAAGAGTGGGAACCGAAACTAAAAGAAATGATCCCTTCTTATGGCATAAAACTAGTGGAAAACCCAGAGCTTATCCACGAAATTCATACTACAACAGCGCAGACACTTGGCTTAGCTGGTGAAAAGCAAGTGTTACAGGAAGTATAAATTGCTGTTTTGGCAAATAGATGTTAAAGGAAGCATAAATTACCGTTATGGTAAATTTATGCTTCCTTTATTTTTTCTAAAGGTTTAACCATCTTTTTATATTGACTATCCGCCTTTAAACAAACTAAAGAGATTCCATTGTGGTGGAATGTTTCCATGTAAGGGAATCCGTAATGAGCTAGCAGTTGCATGTATGTATCTGTAAACCACTCAAAATTTCTGGCAAAATAAGAGATTCCTGCCGCATCGCAGTCTCCCCACGTTACAACCATTTCTAATTCATAACTCAAATGAGAGAATGCCATCATTTTCACGCCTTTCTAAGGAAAGTGAAACTTCCTAATCAATAATAATTTTATAACTTCCTTCTAAATCATTTATTAATTTTCTATTGTTAATTATACTGCATTGTGGCCGTTTCTAAATAAAGAATAAATCAATTTCTATTTAAGACAATAGGAAGAACAAGGCATCGACTTGTCTTTTTTAAAATTATATTGAAATAGATATTGTTCTTGATTGGAAATCATTGTATTTAATTGAAGTGTATTTATATTAGTTAATAAGTGTTCTTCCTAAAAATACAATTGTTTTTTTACAGAAAATTTATTATTATAAGATAAGTAATTCAGGGCTTATTAGTAGTATGATAGGAGGAAATGAAGTGGCAAACAAAGAATTGAAGAGAGGTTTGAAATCGCGCCATATTCAGATGATTGCTTTGGGCGGTACCATTGGTGTTGGTTTATTCATGGGTTCAGCCAGCACAATTCAATGGACGGGTCCATCCGTACTGTTAGCTTATGCAATCTCTGGGGTTTTTATATTTTTAATTATGCGTGCAATGGGGGAAATGTTGTATGTAGAGCCAAGTACAGGTTCATTTGCTACATTTGGTTATAAGTATATTCATCCATTAGCAGGATATTTAACCGCATGGAGTAACTGGTTCCAGTGGGTTATTGTTGGAATGTCAGAAATTATAGCAGTTGGGACGTACATGCAGTATTGGTTTCCAAATCTTCCTACATGGATTCCAGGTTTAATCGCATTCGTGATTCTTGGGGCGGCGAATTTGATTTCTGTTAAATCATTTGGTGAATTTGAGTTTTGGTTTGCACTCGTTAAAATTGTAGCCATTATCTTAATGATTGTTGCAGGTTTTGGTCTTATTTTCTTTGGTATTGGTAACGGAGGAGTAGCCATCGGATTATCAAATCTTTGGGAAAATGGCGGTTTCTTTACAGGCGGCTGGTCAGGATTTTTCTTTGCTTTATCACTAGTTGTTGCGGCATATCAAGGAGTCGAACTAATTGGAATCACAGCAGGAGAAGCAGAGAATCCGCAAAAAACATTAACTAAAGCGATTAAAGACATCATTTGGCGTATTTTAATCTTTTATATTGGTGCGATCTTCGTTATTGTAACGGTTTATCCTTGGGATCAACTAGGCACAATTGGTAGCCCATTTGTTGCAACTTTTGCGAAGGTTGGGATTACAGCAGCCGCTGGTCTTATTAACTTTGTAGTCATTACATCTGCAATGTCTGGCTGTAATAGTGGTATTTACAGTGCAGGACGTATGCTTTATACATTAGGAATAAATGGACAAGGACCGAAGTTCTTTGCGAAGGTATCTCATAATGGTGTACCTTTATTCGGTACGATTGGTGTGCTAGTTGGATTAGTCATCGGCATTATATTAAGTTATATTGCACCAGAAAACTTATTTGTGTATGTATACAGTGCGAGTGTACTGCCTGGTATGATTCCGTGGTTTATTATTTTGATTAGCCAAATTCAATTTAGAAAAATAAAAGGGGCTGAAATGAGTAATCATCCATTTAAAATGCCGTTTGCACCCTTTACAAATTACTTGACGATTGCCTATTTAATTATGGTATTAGTCGGTATGTGGTTTAATGATGACACACGGATATCTCTAGTTGTAGGGGTTGTTTTCTTGGTTATCGTTTCCATTAGTTATTACGCCTTTGGAATAGACAAGCATGCATCAGTAGATACTCAAACAGATGATGAATTGTCTAACTGATCATTTGTTTTTTAGTGTTAGAGTCAGTATGATAATAAAATCAAAGAATAGGGATAGCTTTGGCATATATCCCTATTCTTTTTTTATTGTCACAATTCTTTTGATTCCCTTTTTAATTGTAAAATTGATCAGGGGCTAATGGGCTCTGATTCAAGGATTGTACTGCATAGTCATGTAACAGTGGCGAGAAAGTAATTTGGAACAATTAAAAGCCTTATCGTTGAACAAACAACAATTAGGCTCACCCTAGGATTTCTTATTCATTTTCTCTACCTATAATTGTTCCTGCTGCCAATTCGCCAATTTCCCCATGGAGCTGGCCGAAGCTCCACTTCCCAGCATTTACAGGGATAATTAAGTTACCTGCTTCATCCTTTACATCTTCGTATCGGCAATAATCTCTCAATTTTTACATTTCTTTTGATGGAAAGCGGATTGTAACCGTTGTTCCTTCACCTTTTGAGCTTTTGAAATCCATTGTTCCATTATATGTTTCTATTATTTGATAGCAGATCATTAAACCTAAACCTGTACCATTGCTTTTCAACGAGTAAAAAGGAGTACCGAGAGACTTAACTTCTTCTTCAGACATTCCAAATCCATGGTCAGTGACTTGTATCTCTACAAAGTGATTCTTTCTTTTTGTCTCAACGATCACAAAATCACCGATTTTCGAAGCCTCAATTGCATTTTTAATAATATTGATCATTAATTGTTTAAACTCTTTGTTGTTCGCAAGGATATAGCATGTTTCATTTACATGTAAATCAATCGTATTATCACGCAAATATCCATATGATTTAAGTAAATCAGTTATATCTTGAAGAACATCCTTAACATTTACGATTTCCAATTTTATATCTTTATCAGGCTTTGAAATTGATAATAGTTGAGAAATGACTTGTTCAGCTGTATTTAATTCATCAATCATTAAATTAAAATGGCCTTTTGTTTCCTTACTAAATGGTGCATCCTTTTCACTGTAAAGTTGTAGAAAACCTTTCACAACTGTCAAAGGATTTCTTATTTCATGTGCAACAGCAGCTGCTAATTGATCAGTTGTCTTTAATCGTTCTGTATTTTGTAATTTTTCATAATATAATTGCTGTTTTTTTATACGGACATATGAAAAATGATAAATAAGATATATAATCCCTTGACTGCCTATAAAGTTGATGATATTTCCTATTAAGTCTTGTTTGATAGGAGCATATAAATGGCCTTGATTCATAATATAGCCAAAGGTAACTGCTATCAATAGTCCGTTTACTATTAAAGAAAAGTAAAATAGCTTTGAATCAAAAAATAAAATAGAAATAGCAGGAATAAAACAAAGAAAAATAAAGGTAGACAAAGTTTCTGGATATAGAAAGAAAATTGTATAGAAGTAAGCAAATGCCACAATCATTATGATAAGTCTCAAAATATGATTTTCATACTTAGGATAAAGTAATAAACATGCCACTAAAACGATAATAAGTAGACCATGTAGAAGGAAACTTATATCAATTGAATTATTAAATAACAGACCTATGATCATAAGGACGATCGAGATAAGTACGACTGTATAATATACCTTTTTATTGATTTGCGTTTGAAAATTCCTCATACATCCTCCTTTCTGATGTATTTAAGTTAATCATTATCTTTGTTTGGGGTATAAGAATTATTTACTATAAAAATAGTATGATTTTAATAATGATAACATAATTGACTAAATAAATTGGAGTAGAATTATAACTTTTAGATAGTAAATAGGAAGCTACTCGTGTTAACTGAAAGATATATCAAAAAACTTTGAGAACTTTAGTTTTCTTTTCTGACAATGTATGAATCAATGTTAGTTTGATAGCGTCACTCACCTTTCAACTAGAACTGGTAATAAGGTTTAGTTGACAGATTTAATGAGCTATTGTAGTATAACTTATACAATTAAATAAGACCTCACTTTTCACAGTGAGGTAGAGGCGCGATATTTAATAGTCTTTAGTGGAGTTTGAGAAACAGTGATGCTAAGGAGAAGGAAATGTCGCCGAAGCTTGTAATATTCTCAGTATTACTTGCTGGGTCTGCAGTTAAGAGCTGCAGGACTGTCTCAATAAACTTCCCGGTTTATTGAGGGGTGCTATCTCATTTGGGACAAAGGGGAGGACTTAAGGGCTACTACATATAATAAGACCTGAGTTTATCTCAGGTCTTTTTTGCATTTACAGAAGTTCTTAATAAGCCTTGGCACCATTAAATTCTAGGGGAAAACAACAGGAGGAAATAATTATGAGAAAAAAATTATCATTATCAATAGTAATGTTTCTTTTAGCCATTACTTTATTAGCAGGGTGTGGGACAAGCAATAGTTCAGATAATAAAGGTACCTCGTCAGATGAAGAAACATTTAAGGTAGGTCTTGAAGCTGGTTATGCGCCATTTAACTGGACTCAAATGGATGACTCTAATGGTGCTGTGAAAATTGACGGCAATGCAGAATATGCAGGTGGATATGATGTTGAAATTGCTAAGAAGATTGCAGATGGTCTAGGGAAAAAATTGGTGATTGTTAAAACGGAATGGGATGGTCTTGTGCCAGCTTTGACTTCAGGGAAAATTGATGCAATTGTTGCGGGTATGTCACCTACAAAAGAACGTAAAGAGACAATTGACTTCTCAGATAACTACTATAAATCTGATTTAGTAATGGTTGTAAAAAAAGGTGGAAAATTTGAACAAGCTACTTCCATTCAAGATTTCAAAGGAGCAAAAGTAACAGCACAATTAAATACATTCCATTATTCAGTTATTGATCAAATTAAAGGTGTAGTTAAAAAGCCAGCCATGGATAACTTCCCTGCAATGCGAGTAGCTCTTGAATCAGGAATTATTGATGGATATGTTTCAGAACGTCCAGAAGCAGTTAGTGCTTCTGCTGCAAATGAAAACTTTGCAATGGTAGAATTTTCAGATGGATTTGTTACATCAGATGATGATACTGCAATCGCTGTAGGTCTTGCAAAAAATAGTGAATTAACTAAAAAAATTAATGAAACTTTAGCAGGTATTTCAGAGGATGAACGTAGTAGTATTATGGACGCTGCCATTAAAAATCAACCAGCAGCAAAATAATAATGATTAGGTGAAACCGACTGCAATCTACATGTAGTCGGTTTTATATGTTTTGGTTATACCACAGTCATATAAGGAGGAGAAAGATGAGCTTCGAGTGGGTAGTTAAAATTATTTCAGAAAATGGGCCAATGTTTCTTCGCGGGGCAGGTGTGACACTTCTAATTTCCTTAATTGGGACTATTTTAGGTGCAGTTATCGGTCTACTGGCAGGGGTTATACGTACGATTCCAATGCCTGAGCGAGGTGTGAAAAGAGTCATTCTTAAAGTGGTTCATGTGATTCTTTCTATATATATTGAGTTTTTCCGCGGTACGCCTATGATAGTGCAAGCGATGGTCTTTTATTATGGTTCTGCTTTAGCATTTGGTTTTGATATGGATCCAATTGCTGCAGCACTCATTATCGTATCGATCAATACTGGAGCATATATGGCAGAAATTGTTCGTGGCGGTATTGTTTCCGTTGACAAAGGGCAATTTGAAGCAGCTCAAGCCATAGGGATGAATCATGTACAGACGATGTTTAATGTTGTATTACCACAAGTCATTCGCAATATTTTACCAGCAACGGGAAATCAATTTGTTATTAATATAAAAGATACATCTGTATTAAACGTCATTTCTGTAACGGAATTATATTTCCAAACAAAAACGATTGCAGGAAATAACTTTAGATACTTTGAATCATTTTTAGTTGCATGTGTGATTTATCTAATCATGACTTTTACCGTTACAAGAATTCTGCATTTTATTGAAAGAAAATTAGAGGGTCCGGACAATTACATCATGAATGAAAATCAAGTACAGGAAAATTAAAGGAAAAAACTAATATCAAAAAGAAATAGATGACAAAGGAAGGGAACTATGGAAAAAGTAATTGATATTCAGCATGTAAGCAAATCCTTTGGCAGTCATGAAGTGTTAAAGGATATTAATTTTTCGGTCAAAAAGGGCGAAGTAGTCTGCATCATTGGTTCTTCTGGATCTGGTAAATCAACGCTTCTTCGTTGTGTGAACCTTTTAGAGAAACCAAGTGGCGGACAAATCATATATAATGGAGAAAATATTTTAGATGACAAACATGATATTTATTCTTATCGTCAAAACTTAGGTATGGTGTTTCAACAATTTAACTTATTTAATAATCACAATGTATTAAATAATTGTGTAGTAGGGCAAATAAAGGTATTGAAACGTTCTAAGGAAGAAGCCGAAAAAGTAGCGATGAAATATTTGAAAGTGGTTGGTATGGATCAATATGTTAATGCCAAACCAAAGCAATTATCAGGTGGACAAAAACAGCGTGTAGCTATTGCGAGAGCACTTTCTATGGAGCCTGATGTGATGTTATTTGATGAACCAACGTCAGCTCTTGACCCTGAGATGGTGGGAGAAGTTCTTAAAGTTATGAAGGAACTAGCGGGGACTGGCCTTACCATGTTAATCGTGACACATGAAATGGAATTTGCAAAGGAAGTTTCTGATCGAGTGGTATTTATGGATAAGGGAGTCATTGCAGAAGAGGGAAGTCCTGAGCAAATTTTTAATAATCCTACGCAAGATCGTACGAAGGAATTTTTAAAACGTGTTTTAAAATAATGCAAAGAAGCTGACGCAAAAGTGGTTGCAATTAACTTTTGGAGTCAGCTTTTTCTTTTTCTTTATGTGTAATATGGTATAATCGGTTATTTATAAATATGATTTAAGAAGGCTTTCGTTCTATCAAACTTAGGATTCGTAAATACTTCGTCTGGATGCCCTGTTTCGACGATTTCTCCGTTGTCCATGAACATGACTCTGTTTGCGACTTCCTTGGCAAAACCCATCTCATGTGTGACGACAATCATCGTCATATGCTCTTCTGCTAGATTTTTCATTACTTGCAGAACTTCTCCTGTTAATTCTGGGTCTAAAGCGGAGGTAGGCTCATCAAACAATAGGATATCAGGATTCATCATTAGCGCTCGCGCAATGGCTACTCTTTGTTTTTGACCGCCTGATAGTTTATCTGGGTAAGCAGAAGCACGATCTGAAAGACCAACTTTCTCTAGCAGCTCCATGCATCGACGTTCCACTTCTTTTGCTTGCTCCTTTTTTACCAATTTTGGAGCCATTTCTAGGTTTTCTTTAACTGTCAGATGCGGGAAGAGATTAAAATGTTGAAAGACCATTCCCATTTTCGCAGTGATTTGTTTAACTTCCTGCGGCTTTGAGTAAACCCCATCCTTCACGAAATGTTTTCCGGATATAGAAATGCTACCGTCGTTGATTTCTTCAAGATGGATTAAACTACGGAGCATCGTGCTTTTTCCAGAGCCAGAGGGACCAATCACGGCAACAACATCATTTTTATTTACATTAAAATTAATTCCTCTTAATACGTCTAATTTTCCATATGACTTTACAAGATTAGTCACTTCAATGATCGCCATATTTGCCACTCCTCCTTATTCAAATTTGAACCGTTTTTCAAGCCATTTAAAAAACAACGTTAATACAAGTGTTATTAAAAGATAAATGATACCGGCTAAGAAGAAAGGAACGACAGTAAAATCACGATTTACTGCTGTCTGTGCAAAGTGTAATAATTCTGGTACGGCTACGGCATAGAGTAGCGCGGTATCCTTGACTAGTGTTACGGATTCATTAGCAACGGCAGGAAGCGCGATACGGAACATCTGAGGAAGGATAATTCTCGTCATCGTTTGCCACTTATTCAGGCCCAGTACTTGAGCTGCTTCGTATTGGCCTTTATCAATTGCTATTAGACCACCGCGGAAGATTTCAGCGAAATATGCGGCATAGTTTAAAATAAACCCTAAACAAGCTGCGACAAAACGATCTAAAACCAAATATTCTCCGATTACTGGAATTAGTGGTAGCCCAAAGCAAATAAATAGAAGTTGCAAGAGCAACGGTGTACCACGCATTAAATATATATAGGTTTGAGCGAGCCATGATAGGGGCTTTAAGCTGCTTTTTACCGCCAATGTTAGGATAAAGCCAAGGGGAATAGACAATACAATGGCAATTAAAAATAAGAGTATTGTCATCTGTGCCCCTTCAAGCATAGGCTTCAGGATCGAACTAAGATAATCTATGGACATGAAAGAATCCTCCCAAAAACAAAACAGGGTTTCCCAAGGAAATCCTGTTTGCTTTATTTTTACTACCATAATTTAAATCTGTTGGATAATAGACTAAGATTATATATTTTCGAAGCGTGTTGGTGTCTAGTTACAGGTATCTTGCGCTTTTCGTATTATTTTATTACTTTATTTTCGCCAAACCACTTTTGAGAGATTTCAGCAGCAGTGCCATCTTCATTCATTTCATCAAGTGCCTTTTGAAGATTGTTCAGAAGTTCTTCATTTCCTTTTTTCACGCCTACTCCATATTCTTCAGGTGCAAGAGATTCATCAAGTATTTTAAATGATTCTTTTTCTTTAGACATGTAATAGTTTATAACAACCTCATCAATGATAACAGCATCCACACGACCAGACTTTAGGTCACCTAAAGCTAAAACATTATCGGAGTATTCTGTAATGGTTTTAATCTTAGATTTAATTGGGTTGCTATTTAAAGCATCGCTTGCTGAAGAAAGGGATTGTAGACCTACGACTTTGTCGGTAAGATCATCAAGTTTAGTAATCTTTGAATCAGCCTTTGTTACAACGACTTGTGCGTTTTTTAAATAAGGCTTTGTAAAGAGAACCTTCTTTTTACGGTCATCTGTAATTGTATATCCATTCCAAATTAAATCAATTCGACCACTGCTTAATTCAGTTTCTTTTGTAGTCCAATCGATTGGTTGAAATTCAACCTTTGCTCCCATTTTTTCAGCAGCAGCTTTGGCATAGTCAATGTCAAAACCAACAATATTGTTATTTTCGTCTCGGAAGCCCATAGGAGCAAATTTATCGTCAATTCCAATGATTAGTGTATCCTTTGTATCTTTTGCGTCCTCCGCTTTGGAGCATCCTGAAATAACTGTGAAAACGGCAGCTATGGCTAAAATAATAGTTGCTAAACGTTTCATATAGAAGAAAACCACCTTTAAATGATAATCATATTCCTTTAGTGCTTTATTACTTTATTAAGATAACATATCTTGGCTAAAAGAACGAGAGGGTTTTTGACTTTTAATGAGAGAAATATGATAGAAGTAGGTATAACAGGTTATAGGTGGGGTCACTTTTCGCTATTCTATTCAAAAATAGATATAAAAGGGGCTTCTAGCATTCATTTGATCATCATTCTAAGTCATTAGGGACCTTCGTATTGGGAAATATCACTTAATTTGTTTTGTTTTGCTTGTTTATGACAGAAATACAGGTAAATAGAGAGTCTTGAGTTCATACCTTCAGACCATGATTAATCAATAATAGTTTATTAGTATTAGAGAGGATGAATTTTTCGGAAAATTTACATATTTGGTTGTGAAACTATTAGGATTAGGGGATTTATCATGCAGAGTGTGACTTTGACACGTAAAGAACGAATTATGAAAGAAAGAGCCATAATGGCTAAGGGCAGAAGAAGAAAAGTAGTCGGGTTTGCATTAGTAGGATCTATTGCAACCACCGTATTAGTACATACAAATGGAGTAAAGGCACTGGCCTGCAGTGATACATATGTTGTTCAAAAAGGAGATAATCTATATACATTAGCTAAAAAGTATGATGTTAGTGTTGAACAACTACAACAAGCGAACGAGTTATCATCAGATTTCATCAAGGTAGGACAAACTTTGGAAGTTCCTTTATTAGAAGAAGCTCATTCAGAACATGAGGAGTCAAGGGCTACTAAAACGGCAGTTCCACTAAAACAAGTAAAGGTAAATACTACCAAAAAAGAAACGAAAAGATTACATACCGTCGTTCGGGGTGATAGTCTATCTTTATTAGCTAAAAAGTATGATGTTAGTGTTGAACAACTACAACAAGCGAACGAGCTATCATCAGATTTCATCGAGGTAGGACAAACTTTGGAAGTTCCTTTATTAGAAGAAGCTCATTCAGAACATGAGGAGTTAAGGGCTACTAAAATGGCAGTTCCACCAAAACAAGTAAAGGTAAATACTACTAAAAAAGAAACGAAAAGATTACATACCGTTGTTCGGGGTGATAGTCTATCCTTATTAGCTAAAAAGTATGGGGTAAGTATCGAGCAACTTCAGAAAGTAAATGGACTAACGTCAGATATGATAAAAGTGGATCAAAAACTGGATATTCCATCAGAGAAAGTATATGCGGCAAAAAAAATGATGATAAACAATCGTGAGAAATCCATTACATATGCTACCTATACTGTAGCACCTGGAGAAACTATATGGAGTATTGCCAGACAATTTAATATGTCCATTGATCAATTAAAGGCATATAATCATATGTCTAGTAATGCAGTGTTAATTGGTCAAAAACTAATTATTAAACAGAAAAACTTAATAAAAGTAGATGCCATTGTTGGTGGAGCCGTAGATCAATTCTCTGTAGAGTTCATGATTAATGGTGAGCCAAGCGTGTTACAAGTGGCCTATGGTACGGCAAGTAATTTTGAACGCCTATCAGGAAAAAAAGTAGAATTAGCTTTTTACAAAGCAAACCGTCCAACACTTGTTTCTTCCTCTTTAGCAGAATAATGCGAGGATTATATAATTAGTCTATAAGAATTCAGCAACAGATGAAGCTGCTGAATTCTATTTGTATGAATAAGTTCGTTTATAAAGTGAAACTTCCATCAGTGGGGGTTTTCGTTCATCCCCCACCTATCTTCTTTGGATTCTCATAATCTTGAGGTGGGGGTCTTACTGCCCCGTTAAGGCGGGATAAATGGCTTAGTTTAATGACTTTGTTGATTTTTGACTCATTTTATCAACATGGTTGATTAACAAAGCCTTTATAACAAGCTTACTAATTTTGAACTTGATGCTCCAACAAGCTCCTCCTAAAAAATGTTTTGGAAACCTCTATTCCAAGTCTATTAATCGCTTCGGGTATTCCACAAATAAATGTATTCCAATAGAATAGTCATTAGTATTGTTCATCATGCAAGTTAGCCAGATTGGCCTTTAAGATTTCCACAAAATCAATAGCTTCCCTAGCAGGTATATTCATTTTTCTACGAATAATCAACCTTCAGAATATTTTGTTCGTGATATACATTAAAGATCATCTGATTGAGGTGTGATTCTTTGCCTTAAATATTTTCCAGTAATAACCATATAAATGATGGTAAAATTCGAAGAGAATTTGCGAAAAATTACTAGAAAAAATGGAAATAATTATGAAGAAGTAGAAGCACTGGACAACTATTTGTTAATAATTAACACATTATCCAGGGTAGTTTCCATGCATCGTAATTGTTCCATTCTTCATTTTGGGGTATATTTGATAAGATATTTAAATTTTTATCGTTTGAATACGACGAATATAAAGTAACTTTGAAAAAAGAAATGAGGATATATAGATGAATAAACCATCCATTTACGGATTAACCATAGATCAATTGATTGCGTGGCTTATAGAGCATGGTCATAAAAAGTCAAGAGCCTTACAGGTGTGGGATTGGCTTTATCGGAAACGTGTAACAGAATTCTTTGACATGGCGGATGTAAATCAAGAATGTGTACAATTATTAGCAGATCATTTTTCGATTCGAACATTTAATGAACATATTAAGCAAGAATCAGCGGATGGAACAGTAAAATTTTTGTTTAAATTACAGGATGGTAACTTAATTGAGACAGTAATGATGAGACAAAAATATGGGATCTCTGTTTGTGTCACAACTCAAGTAGGTTGTAATATTGGCTGTAGCTTTTGTGCGAGTGGTCTACTTGCTAAAAGCCGTGATTTATCAAGTGGGGAAATAGTAGAACAGATTATGAATGTTCAACTTCATCTAGATCAGATGGGACAAAATGAAGTCGTGAGCCATGTTGTTGTCATGGGAATTGGTGAACCGATGGATAATTTTGAAAATGTGTTGGACTTTTTAAAGGTAATCATGGACCATAAAGGACTTGCTATTGCCGCTAGACGTATCACTGTATCGACAAGTGGACTTGCTAACAAGATCTATGAATTTGCAGATACTAAAATACCAGTAAATTTAGCTATATCCTTACATGCGCCGAATAATGAACTAAGAACTAAGATTATGAAAATAAACCGTGCCATTCCAATTGAAAAACTTATGGAGTCACTTGAGTATTATTTAGAAAAAATGAACCGTAGACTGACGATTGAATATATCTTGTTGAAGGATGTAAATGATCATAAGGAAGAAGCAGAGCAACTGGCTGATCTTCTTAGTAAGATAAAAGACCAATTGTATGTAAATCTAATTCCTTATAATCCAGTGGATGAACATAGTCAATATCAAAGAAGTGAGCAGGAATCAGTGCTGGCCTTTTATGATACGTTGAAAAAACGAGGCATTAATTGCAAAATTCGCCAAGAACATGGGACAGATATTGATGCTGCCTGTGGGCAGTTAAGGAGCAAACAAATCAACAAAGATAAAGTCCAATAAGTAGATTTTGCTATTTTCAATATAACTAGTAGAGAATAAATGTTTGGTGCTAGGGGAGATACATTGACATGGGAAAGAACGATCAAGTCATATCGCAACTAGAGAGTGTGTTGAAAGAGCTAAAAGCGGGGGAGGAAGAAAGTGCTGCAACCGCAACACTTGGACAGCAGAGAAAAGTGCCTCATCTATCTGGGGCATTATTTAAGTTCATTTTTAAATTTTGGGGTGTCAAACTGATTCTCATTGTTCTACTCTTAATCGCTGTCTTATCTACTGGGTTCTGGTTACTTTCAGGAAATACATTGAAGAAGGAAAGTACAACTTTTGTAGAGCAGGTGCAGGAACTAGCAACTCTAGCTACAGCAGAAGCATATGTGAAAGTAGTCATCAAAGAAGAGGATAATAAAATATTCGGAAAAGATATTCAGGTGGATCTTCCCGGTACAAAGCGCGAGGTATTATTGATTGTGCCAGCAACTGTTATTGCCGGAGTAGATCTAAAAGGGATAACTGCGGATGATATAAAAGTAGATGAGAAGGCAAAAAAGTTAGAAATTGTATTACCGCCAGCTGAACTCATTCAAGATCCTTCCATACAAATGGACAAGGTAAGCACATTTTCAGATGAGGGTTTATTCCGTGGTGATGTCAAGTGGGAGGAAGGATTTGACCTTTCCGCAGAAGCACAAGATAAGATTAAAAAAGAAGCTATTGATATAGGACTGCTCCAAACGGCGGAAGATAGTGCAGAAAAGGTCCTCAAGGAATTCTTTAGTAATCTTGGATATTCTGTTGAAGTATCTTATAAATAGATTAATAGATTCTTATTAAAGTGTTAGTTATAAGTTACCTTTTATTATTGTAATGGATTATGAATATGTTCTAAGTAGGGCTATGATGGATGAACATTATAGCCCTATTAGTCTATTACACGTTTTTCGATTCAGTAGAGACTGTTACTTCTATTTTTGGTTCAGGTACACGGGAAAGAATGAGGATTCCAATAATGAACAGAATGACCAAGCTAAATACACCACTTGTAGAGTTGCCTGTAATCTGTGTGGTTAAGGCTACTAATAATGGGCCCGAGATGGAGGCAAACTTACCAAAGATGTTATAAAAGCCAAAAAATTCGTTGGCCTTTTCTTTTGGAACAAGCTTAGCGAAATAAGAGCGACTTAATGCTTGAATACCACCTTGAGAGGTTGCAACGAGCATGGCCAAAATCCAGAAGTCTAACGTTGTCTCTAAGAAATAGGCATAAATACAAACGATGATATAAACGATAATGCCGACATAAAGCATTTTTTTTGCTGAAAATTTTGCTGCTAGTTTACCATAAATAAGGGCAAAGGGGGCAGCGACAACTTGTGTGACGAATAGGATAATTAAAAGATTGGTAGCGCTGATGCCTAAATCCGTTCCATAGGCCGTAGACATCGTAATAATGGTTCCGACGCCATCAATATAAAAGAAATAAGCTAATAAGAATAAAAATAGTGCGCGGTATTGGCGAATATTTTTAACAGTGTTTCTAAGACGTTTGAAGCTATTCATCACTGGGCGTGGCTCACGCTTGATGTAATAGTGCTGCTTAACATTTCGAAATAGAGGCACCGTAAACAATCCCCACCATAAAGCAGTAATGATGAAGGCTATTTGACTGGCCATTGTTGTTGAGATGGGTATAACTCCCTGTTGAGACAAAATAATAATAGCAATGCTTATGATAAATGGTATCGTACTGCCGATATAGCCCATACCAAATCCACGAGTAGAAACTTGATTCATTCGTTCATCCGTTGTTACATCTACGAGAAAGGCATCGTAGAAGACATTAGCTCCAGCAGAGCCTATGGCAGCAAAGGTATAACAGATTAACAAGAGAAGCCATTGATCACTCGGTATAAAAGCCAGTGAAGCAGTGAAGGTAATACCTAATGAATAAAAGAATGTAAAAAATTTCTTCTTAAATCCTTGATAATCCGCGATTGTCCCCAAAATCGGTCCGATCATAGCCAAAATAAACGTTGCAATCGCAATCGTATAGCCTAAATATGCAGTTGAATTGGTAGCGCTGACACCTGCATTTGTAGCGGCTGATTTATAAAAAATTGGGAATACGGCTGTTGATATAATAATGGAATAGGCTGAATTAGCCCAATCATAGAACACCCAGCTGTTTTCTTCCTTAGTAAAATGCTTCATTACTTTTCCCCCTAGTTAACAATACGTATTCATTTTACTAAAAAAGATACCTATTAAATATAAGTTTTCTATAATTTTACATAACCAACAAATCTTAAGAAATTGTTAAGATTTTTTCTTGGGAAATATTAAGATTTGTTTTATAACATGTAAATAAGCCCGAGAGCATCATGCTATATTGAAGGAGGGAGCGTGAGTGAAATGGACCAATTTAATGTGTTGGTTGTCGATGATGAAAAAGAAATCCGTGATGCGATTAATATATATTTAGCAAATGAAGGGATTCGAGTGATTCAAGCAAGTGACGGTGTGGAGGCAATTGAGAAGCTAGATGAAGAGGAAATTCACTTAATCATATTAGATGTTATGATGCCTCGTCTTGATGGGATTAAAACAACCTTTAAGATTCGTGAACAGAAAAATATTCCGATTATTATATTAAGCGCTAAAAGTGAAGATACAGATAAAATCCTAGGGCTTCAGGTAGGAGCAGATGATTATGTAACAAAACCTTTTAATCCACTGGAGTTGATTGCTCGGGTCAAATCACAACTTCGAAGATATGTGACATTAGGGACCTATGAGGGCAGCGAAAAGGTGATTGACCTTCATGGCCTTACATTAAATCAGGAGGCAAAAGAGGTAGCTGTAAATGGAGAAGTTGTGAGATTAACGCCGATTGAATACAAAATTGTAGAATTGCTAATGACTCATGCTGGCCGTGTTTTTTCCATTCAGGATATTTATGAAAAAGTCTGGAAGGAACCGGGCTATAATGCGGAAAATACAGTAGCCGTTCATATTCGAAAAATTCGTGAAAAAATTGAAATTGATCCAAAAAATCCAAGGTTTTTAAAGGTGGTATGGGGAATTGGCTACAAAATCGAGAAATAACTGGCTATTTATTATTTGGCTTTTTTTATTTTCCTTTGGTGTAAGCGGACTGCTATTTGTTACCTTACATGGTAGTCAGTATATCGGAAAAGACTATTTTGATAGCGATACATTTCATTCGCAGCTTAATGAATTTACAAATTTATTGGCCTTCTTTGAAGCCGGTGCATTTACAAAGGAAGAAGTAAAAGAGGAAATTACGGTTTCTAACGAGGATATTGAGGAGTATCGGTATCGCTATGGTGATTTGAATGAACAGTTGGCCACAATTAAGACCCAGTATGATGATAAAATTACTGCTTTGAAGGCTGAGAAAAACAAAGCAGCTGCTGAGATATACATAGCAGAAAGAGACAAAAAGCTAAAGGATATCACCCAAAATTTTGCGAGTGATGACTATGTAAAAAATAAAATTATCAAAGAAACAGAGCAGCAGATTGACGTTTATTTTCAAGAAATTGAAAAAGGTAATCGAGGAATATATAATAAATATAGAAAAGTGTTCATATACGATTTAAAGGATTTAAATAAAGGCGAGGTATATCGTTATAAAGCGGACGCCTTGGCTGAAAAGAGGCCTCTATTTACTCGCAGCTATCCATACAAGAGTAAATATTTGGGTTCAGGGGATAGTATACCTTATGTTGATGGCGTAAATGAAGATGTAATGAATTTGATAAATGCAAGCATGTCCACAGAACTTCAAGGGAAAATAGCCATCCCGAGAACAGCTCCTGCCACTCATCCGATTATAGTTGAATATAATCATTATCAAGCCATGAAGAGAATGATTTATGTATATAGCCTCCTAAGTGTTCTTGCCTTATTAATTAGTCTGTATCTCTATAAAACAGTAAAAATCCGTCATCAAATAGTGAATGAAGACTGGGTTGTATTGTATCATCGGATTCCAATTGATGTACGAGCTGGCTTCATGTTGTTCACTGTTTTATGTCTATTGCTTCAACTAGATGTATTTATGAATCAGTTGATCAATTATAGTCTACAAGATATAGATTTTATGAGAAATTTCGTTGCGTATATACTGTCGATTTCTATATTAATGGGACTGGTCTTGTTGCAAGTGAAAGACTTTCTTCAAGTTATGCGTAGTGATTTACAATCAGAATGGAAGAAGATGTTGGTTTATAAGGGTTTTCAGAGTCTACAGCAATTCTTTTTGAATAAGAGTATAGGCTGGCAGATACTGATTCTATTGATGATTATCTTTTTTGCCGGACTCGGTTTGGCAGGGGTTATTTTGGAATCAAGATTAATCCTAATATACTTTCCACTCTTGTTAATATTTGGTGTTCCCGCTGTCATTTACATGGTGAACCGAGTTGGTTATTTTAATAGAATTGTTAAAAGTACAGATGAGTGGGTACAGGGAAATCTTGAATCAGAACTTAAAGATCAGGGGAAATCCGTGCTAGCAAGACTTGCCCGTAATATGAATACTTTAAAACATGGAGTAAAGACATCTAAAAAGGTGGCTATTAAAAGTGAACGATTAAAAACGGAACTCATTACGAATGTGAGCCATGATTTACGGACACCATTAACCTCAATCATTACGTACACGGAGTTGTTGAAGACACCAAATTTGCCAGAAGAAGATCGTGAGGCCTACATCCAAATTATTGATCGTAAATCGAAGCGTTTAAATGTCCTGATTGATGATTTATTTGAAGTGTCAAAAATGGCGAGCGGTAACGTGGAGCTAGTAAAGGAGAGAGCGGATATTGTTCAGCTTTTGCAGCAGTCACTTGCTGAACATGATGAGGCTATTCAAAAGTCAGGCTTACAATTTCGTATTTCCAATCTAGAAAAGCCAATGATCGCTTTAGTAGATGGACAAAAGCTATGGCGTGTTTTTGATAATCTAATCGGAAATATTCTTAAATACTCTTTAGAACACACCAGAGTCTATATTTCAGTGTCAGAATCTCCTGGGCAAGTGGTCATTAGCTTTAAGAATGTGACGAAATACGAGCTAAGTGAAAATATAGATGAGCTTTTTGAACGATTTAAACGAGGTGACACCTCTCGTCATACGGAAGGGTCAGGGTTAGGACTTGCGATTGCTAAGTCCATCGTTGATCTTCATGGTGGACAGCTTATTATTGAAGTAGATGGCGACTTATTTAAAGTTACTATTTGGTTGGAAAAATAGTCATTTTGGACAGGACGGTGGACAGCCGTCCTGTTTAAGCTTGAAAGGCTTTAGTTTTTAAAGAAATCTAGCCCCCCGCTAATGATTAACCTGATTTGTATCGTTTTCAATAGATTAATAAATTGATTGATTCCTAAACTTTTCAATATCAACTAGATTCTAATCCCATTTTTTGCGGATAGGCATTGTCAATTAATTGTTGTTTTTCATCCGCTGACCGGTTGTTGAAGCCTGATATTAACCAGTACGCTTCCTTCTTTCGGATTGCCCATCCGAGTAAAAAAAATAATAGAGCAATAATGATTTGAATAATTATTATGCCTAACATGAAAATCCCCCTTATTTCATGGAATAAACCCTAAATAATATTGTACTGTAAACAATGGAATTTTCATTAATTTTTCAAAATAAAAAAGCCCATCGGGGAAACCCCCAATGGGCTTTGAATGGATAATTTAATTAAACAAGTCCTTGGAACATCATAGCATCTGCAACTTTAAGGAATCCAGCGATGTTAGCACCATATACTAAGTTACCTGGGTGACCATATTCTGCAGCAGCTTCTACGCTTGCTTTATAAATATTTACCATGATTTCGTGAAGTTTAGCGTCTACTTCTTCGAAACTCCATGAAAGTCTTGCACTGTTTTGAGCCATTTCAAGAGCTGATACAGCAACTCCACCAGCATTTGCAGCTTTAGCTGGCCCAAATAGAACATCGTTATTTAAGAATACATCAATGGCTTCAAGTGTAGAAGGCATGTTTGCTCCTTCACCGATCGCTTTTACGCCATTTTTTACAAGTAATTTTGCTGCTTCTTCATCAATTTCATTTTGTGTTGCACTTGGAAGAGCAATATCACAAGGAATAGACCAGATGCCTGTGCAGCCTTCATAATATTCAGCTTCAGGATGTACATTTACATATTCTTTAATACGTTTTCTTTCAACTTCTTTTAATTGTTTAACTAGAGCAAGGTCAATTCCGTTTTTATCATAGATATAGCCGTTAGAATCGCTACATGCCACAACTTTTGCGCCAAGTTGAGTAGCTTTTTCGATTGCATAAATAGAAACGTTACCAGATCCAGATACAACAACTGTTTGACCATCAAATGAAAGACCTTTATCTTTTAACATTTCTTGTACGAAGTAAACAGCACCATAACCAGTTGCTTCTGTACGTGCTAAGCTTCCGCCGAAGCCAAGACCTTTACCAGTTAATACGCCGGCCTCATAAGCACCTTTTAATTTTTTGTATTGACCGAATAAGAAGCCGATTTCACGACCACCTACACCGATATCACCTGCAGGAACGTCTGTATCTTGACCGATATGACGGTATAATTCAGACATGAAGCTTTGACAGAAACGCATGATTTCTGCATCTGATTTACCTTTAGGATCGAAGTCAGATCCACCTTTACCGCCACCGATTGGTTGACCAGTTAAAGAGTTTTTCAAAATTTGTTCAAATCCTAAGAATTTGATGATACTAGCGTTTACTGATGGATGGAAACGTAATCCGCCTTTGTATGGTCCAATTGCACTGCTGAATTGAACACGGAAACCACGGTTTACATGAACGACACCTTGATCATCTTGCCAAGGAACACGGAAAGTAATCATTCTTTCAGGTTCAACCAAACGTTCTAAGATGTTTGCTTCAATGAATCTTGGTTGTTTAGCGAAAACTGGAACGAGTGACATAAAAATTTCTTTAACAGCTTGTTGGAATTCACTTTCACCAGGGTTTCTTTGTTGAACTACGTTATAAACATGATCTACATAATCTTGTGCAGCTTGTAATTCAACTGTGTTAGTTTCTTGAATAGTTTCCATTTTATCTGTCTCCCTTTTATGAATTATTATATAATGTAAATATTAATAAATTATCTAAATTTGATATGAATAATCGTAACGCGTTGACTTAATAATAACAATCTGTATTTTAGATAAAAATCATCTTGGTTTTAGATGAAAATTATTCTGTTTTAATTATGAGAGAGGTTACATTTATGGAACTAAGACAAATTGAATACTTCATAGAAGTAGCTAAACGGGAACATATGACAGAAGCTGCTGCAGCCTTACATGTTGCCCAATCTGCGGTAAGCAGACAAATCTTTAATTTAGAATCAGAGTTAGGCGTGGACTTATTTTTTCGCGAAGGCCGTAAAATTAAACTAACACCTATTGGGAAAACATTTTTAGACTATATGGAGCAAGTAGTCGTAGTAATTGATCAAGCAAAAAATGAGTTAGCAGAAAGTCTTGATCCAGAGAAAGGTACAGTTCGAATTGGATTTCCTAGTAGCTTAGCCGCTAATGTGCTGCCAAATGTCATTTCAGTTTTCCGAAGCAAGTATCCTAATGTACGCTTTAAATTAAAGCAAGGTTCGTATACTCATTTAATTGAATGGGTCATAAAAGGTGACGTGAGTATGGCTTTAGTTGGACCCACACCGCCAGATGATAAGAAAATAAAAGGACAAATCTTTTTTACAGAAGAACTGGTGGCACTTGTTTCTGAGACTCACCCACTAGCCGGTAAATCATCCTTAAAATTAAGTGAGCTTCAAAATGATCCCTTTATTTTGTATCCCAATGGTTTTATATTACGAGAGATCGTTATAAAAGCATGCAGACAGCATGGGTTTGAGCCAAATGTTGCCTTTGAGGGGGAAGATTCCGATGCAATCAAAGGACTTGTCGCGGCAGGCCTGGGCGTCACCTTAATTCCTGAAATTACTTTAGTCGACAGTTTACCACGGTCTACTGTGAAATTATCGATTAAAGAACCCCGGGTCACTCGTTCTGTCGGTGTTATTATCCCAAAAGAAAGGAATTTAATGCCAACAGAGCAGCTTTTTTATGATTTCATGAAAGACTTCTTTGATCAATTACAAGGATTCCAACATTAGAAAGAATTCATCAAGTATGGATTCTTTTTTTATCCTTTATGGTAAAGTTTTTGTTAAGCGATAGGTGAAATGTAGTGAGTTAGGGTAAAATGGTTAAAAATGAATGAGATCGTATAGATGGGATGACATAGATGAATTCAGAGATACAGGTCAAAATAAAGGATAAATTTGTTCATAAATTTGAAAAAGGGTATCCGTTAATAGCTAAAGAATCGATTTTAAATAGTGATGCTCTTCAAAAAGAGGGTTCTATTATTAAACTGGTCGATGAACGTAATCGTTTTATTGCAAAGGGATATTTCGGAAAGCAAAACAAAGGGTATGGGTGGATTCTAACGCGCAATGAAAAAGAAACAGTCAATGGTGCTTTTTTTAAAAAGAAGTTCCGCACAGCATATGATGAACGGAAGTTCTTTTTTGAAAATCCCGATACAACAGCCTTTCGCTTTTTTAATGGTGAAGGAGACGGAATCGGTGGCCTAATTATTGATCATTATGATGGACATTATGTGATTAATTGGTACAGTAAAGGGATTTATACATTTAAAGAGTATGTGCTGCAAGCTCTGGAGGAAACAGTTGAAGTAAAATCAATTTATGAGAAGAAGCGCTTTGATACGAAGGGACAATATGTAGAGGACGATGATTTCGTCTTAGGTGAGCAGCCTGAATTCCCGCTTCTTGTAAAGGAAAATGGTGTGCAGTTTGCTGTCTATTTAAATGACGGGGCCATGGTTGGTGTATTTCTCGACCAGCGTGATGTAAGACGAATGATTCGTGATAAATATAGTAAAGGTAAACATGTTCTTAATATGTTTTCTTATACAGGTGCCTTTTCAGTGTTTGCTGCATTAGGCGGTGCAACAAAAACGACTAGTGTTGATTTAGCCAATCGTAGCTTGTCAAAAACAGAAGAGCAGTTTAAGGTGAACTCGATTAATCCTGAGGAACATCATATTGTGGTCATGGATGTGTTTAATTACTTCAAATATGCAATAAAGAAGAATTTGAAATTCGATATGGTGATTCTTGATCCACCAAGCTTTGCAAAGTCGAAGAAATTCACGTTTAGTGCAGCGAAGGATTACAAAAATCTGTTAAAAGAAACGATTCAAATTACAGAAAATAACGGAATCATTGTGGCATCTACGAATTGTAGTACATTTGATATGAAGAAATTTAAGCAATTTATTAACGATGCATTTAAAGAAAGTAATGAAGGCTATAAAATTCTCGAGCAATTTTCACTTCCAGTTGATTTTAAAACGATTCCTGAATTTAAAGAAGGCAACTACTTGAAGGTTGTATTTATTAAGAAATTATAGAGTCGAAAGTTGTGTTAAATGGAGAGGGAATATGGACAATCAATATCATTCTAATGAAATTTTAGATATTTGTATTTTAGCAGGGAAAATTATTCTCGAAAGTGGCGCAGAAACTAATCGAGTGGAGGATACGATGACACGAATGGCCGCTGCGTTTGGAAAAAAAGAATCACATAGTTTTTCAACGCCTACGGCTATCATTTTTTCATTAGACGGAGAACAGCCCTCTTCAAAGTTAATTCGAATTTCACGTCGATCAACCGACTTACGTAAGGTGGCCCTTGTTAACAGTATTTCACGTGCAATTACAAATAAAGAGTTATCTCTAAAAGAAGCATATGAACAGCTCAAAGAATTGGATGGTAAGAATTTATCCTATCCGATATGGGTACAAATACTAGCAGCGTTTGTCACAAGTGGTTGTTTTACGATTATGTTTAATGGACAGTGGCATGATTTTATTTGGTCTTGTGTAGCTGGAGGACTAGGCTTTGCTTGTTTGTTATGGATTGATCAAATTTTAGAGGTCAGGTTTTTTGCTGAATTTATTGCTTCATTTTTAATAGGGGCAGCCGCCTTTTCCATGGTACGTTTAGGTTTGGGTTGGGAATTGGATAAAATTATTATTGGTGCGGTGATGCCACTTGTACCAGGACTATTAATTACGAATGCTGCCCGTGATTTAATTACGGGGCATCTAGTATCTGCACAAACGAAACTGGTAGAGGCAGGTTTAACATCTATAGCCATAGGTGGTGGAATTGCAGTAGCAATGGTCATCCTATGAGTGGGAGGGTTGAATAGTGTTCGCACAGGTAGTTACAAGTTTTTTTGCTTCCGCTGCTTTTGGGGTGCTCTTTAATACGCCAAAGGATTCAGTAATCAAGGCTGGACTTGTCGGTATGATTGGTTGGGTTTTATATTATGGGGTGGTAGAATTAGGGACGAATAAAATCACTGCCACACTCTTAGCTGCTTTTGTTGTTGGAGTAATTAGTTCTTTTTTTGCAAAGATGTTTAAAACACCCATTATTATTTTTACCGTATCTGGTATTATCCCGCTTGTACCAGGAGGACTAGCGTATTCCTCAATGAAGAGTTGGGTAGAGAATGATTATGATCTAGCAGTCGAGTATGCAACTCAAGTTTTTATGTTTGCGGGAGTGATTGCGCTAGGACTCATTTTAGCCGAAGTACTAAATCAGCTTATGATTAAATATAATAAAAGAAAGCGGGTCTGACTCTAGGAGACAGACCCGTTACTATTAATGTTTTAAAATCGTTACTTCACCGCTTTCTTTAAAGCCGGTATGAGCTGTAACTAAGATTTCATCATATTTCTTCGCATCTACTTTTTCACTAGATACTAATGTTCCAACAATGGCCGCTAAGAAACCTAGTGGAATCGAAATAATTCCTGGGTTTGTTAGAGGGAATAGTGCTTTTCCAACAAGAATAGCACTACCATCAGGAGCCCAAACGTTAGGACTTATAAATACAAGAACGAGCGAGCTAACAAGTCCGACAATCATTCCTGTAATAGCCCCAGTCGTGTTAAAACGTTTCCAAAAGATTGTGAATAGAATAACGGGTAGGTTTGCACTTGCAGCAACTGCAAAAGCGAGTGCCACTAGGAATGCTACGTTCATACTTTGGGCAAATAAGGCAAGGACTATGGACAAGATTGCTACGCCAATTGATGCATAGCGAGCAGCAAGTACTTGTTCTCTATCTGTTGATTTTCCTTTACGAATAATATGTCCATAAAAGTCATGGGCAAATGCCGAAGCGGCGGATAATACAAGGCCAGCAACAACAGCTAAGATTGTCGCAAAGGCAACAGCTGATACAAAGGCAAATAGGAAGTCGCCTCCGATCGCTTGAGCAAGCAGTGGAGCAGCCATGTTTCCAGCAGCGTTGGCAGCAACTATTTTGTCATAGCCAACGAATGCAGCTGCACCGAAGCCAAGGAAGATAGTTAGTATATAGAAAATACCAATGATCCAAGTTGCATGAATAATAGATTTACGAGCCGTAATTGCATCCTTTACAGTAAAGAAGCGAATTAAAATATGCGGTAAACCAGCTGTTCCTAATACAAGTGCCAGATTCAGAGAAAGTGTATCAAGAGGATTATGAAACTTGTTCCCTGGATTAATGAAGCCTTGTCCAAGAGGTGTTGCATCTTTCATATGACTAAACATTTCAGCGACATTAAAGTTGAATTTGCTAAATACGATAATAGAAATAATAAATGTACCAAGCATTAATAGTACCGCTTTTGAAATTTGTACCCAGCTTGTAGCTGTCATACCACCGAAAACGACATAAACAGTCATTAAAATACCAACAATAATAACGGAGTATACATAATCAAGACCAAGTAATAATTTTATAAGTGCGCCTGCACCAACAAGTTGGGCAATCATATAAAAAATAGAAATGGTAATCGTATTAAAAGCAGCAACACCACGAATTTTCTTTTGTTCAAAACGTGCAGCGATCATGTCTGCAAGCGTATATTTTCCTAGATTACGAAGTGGCTCAGCTACAATATATAAAACTACAAGATAGGCAACTAGATATCCAATACTGTAGAAAAATCCATCAAATCCCGAAAGCGCTATCATACCAGCTATACCTAGGAATGACGCAGCTGACATATAATCTCCAGCGATGGCCCAACCATTTTGTGCACCTGTTAAACTACCATCTGCTGTGTAAAAGTCACTAGACGTTTTTGTACGACGTGAAGCGAAATAAGTAATAACTAATGTTAAAGCCACGATTGCTAAAAATAAGCTGAATGCAAGTACGTTCATTTTGGTCCCCCTCTTAGTTTTGAATGTCTTTTTTGATTTCTTCGGCCATCGCGTCAAAAGATCGCGCTTTTTTTGTATAAAGCGTGCATAGTGTCCAAGTCATAATAAATTGTGCAAAGGCAAATACCCAGGCCCAATTCATATGCAAAAAGGCTTCTTGATTTAAAACCGTTGAATATGCTGTCATTATTGGTAATGTAAAATAAAAGACAAAGAAAAAAATAGTGAGTGGTACAATGAAATTGCGTTTTTTCTTAAGTAACACTTGGAATTTTTGTGACTGGACGACTTGAGTATAATCGATTGCAGAAGTTCCTCGACCTTTTTCTGCAGCTTCAGTTGGCGTCATCTGCTTTCCCCCTTTTTATAATTGGTAATTTACTACTTTTTATCAAATTACTAGAAAAAGCACTAGTAACGTTATCATTATAAATTGTTAGGAAAATTTTGTAAATCCATAATTTTACATTACTTGCAAATTTAATAGAATATATGTTTGTTGTATAATGATATAGATTAAGGTGTAAAAGGTTTTTTATGTAAATAATTAATGAAAAAAACTTTGGAAAATTGAAATAGATATAAATTTTGGTATATATTCATGCAAAGTTTCTTTTCCATAATGAAATAGATATAATTTTAAATAGATATATTTAGCAGTAAGGGAGGAAGCATAGTGCATGCTAAAACTATTAGTAGTGGAAGATAATGCATCATTGCTCGAGTCGATTAAGCAAATTTTATCTGATGAGTACGAAGTGGATACAGCAGATAACGGTGATGATGGTTTATTTATGGCCTTGCAAAATATTTATGATGCCATTGTTTTAGATGTAATGTTGCCGGGGATGGATGGTTTTGAGATTGTAGAGCGAATGAGAGCAGAGAAAAATAAAACGAGTGTGCTGTTTTTAACAGCGAAGGACAGTTTAGAGGATCGAGTGCGTGGCCTAGAAATGGGCGGTGATGATTATTTAGTTAAACCATTTCAGGCGCCAGAGTTGAAAGCAAGAATCCGAGCTCTGCTAAGGAGAAGTGGACTGTTGTCTCTCGAAGCGAACATTACGTACCGCGGTATTGAATTGCAAGGAAAAGAAAAGGGTATTGCTGTCGATGGTGATCCTATTAAGCTGACAATGAAGCAATATGAATTACTAGAATATTTAATTCAAAACAAAGGAAAAATTTTGACGCGTGAACAAATTTTTGACCGGATTTGGGGCTTTGATTCAGATACTACGATAGCCATTGTGGAAGTGTTTATCCATCATTTAAGAAAAAAACTTGAGCCTTATTCGTATCATAAAGATATTCAGACGGTTCGAGGAATTGGCTACATGCTAAAACAAGCTTGAGGAGACGGCTATGTTTCAAAAAACACGACTTCGATTAACTCTTTTAAACTCTATGGTCTTTATTATCATTATTATGTTATTAAGCAGAACCATTTATTTTTATACAGAAACACAGGTGTATCGTGATATAGATCAATCACTTATGCAGGCAGATCAAAGGATGAATAAGCCCCCATCTGGAGAATTTTTATTAGGGCCTGGACCAAGTGTGATTGTATGGGGACCCGATCAAACCATTATTGAGCCACGCCTAAGAGGTGATAATTTTTTTAAAGTAAATGAAGTGAAACTTTTTCCTCATGAATTTAATAAAATTGAAGCAATAGAAGTGGAAGGTGCAGCCTTTCGTACGATATCCACACAGATGGATACGAATGTTGGGAAGATTACGGTGCAATTTATTCGAAGCGTTGATGCAGAACGAGCCATCCTTGATCAATTATTCTTGATTTTATTAATAGGTGGAGGATTAGGAAGTTTAGTAGCGATTGCAGCAGGTTATTTTTTAGCAGGAAGAGCACTCGTTCCAATCAGAAAATCATGGGAGCAACAGCAGCGATTTGTCTCAGATGCCTCGCACGAAATTCGAACACCACTAGCGGTTATTCAATCGCGAACAGACCTACTTTTTCGAGAACCTAGTGCCACGATTGAGGAAAAGGCAGTTGATATTTCGATTATTTCTAAGGAAGTACGTCGCTTAAATAAACTAGTAAATAGTTTGCTGACACTGACAAGATCAGATTCTAATCAAGTGGAAGTGAAGAAAGCAAACTTTTTCTTAGATGAGTTAGTAACTGAGATGATGGAACAATATGAAGATATTGCTGCTTTTCAGGAAAAATCGATGACCAGTTATGCTCCAGAACAAGTTGTTTTTTGGGGCGATCAGGAACGAATTCATCAGTTGTTAGTGATATTAATTGATAATGCGTTGAAGTTTACAGATGCAGGTGGAGAAATTAGACTTTCATGTGTAAAAACCGCAACTTCTATTGTGCTTGCTGTTGAAGATAATGGGATAGGGATTCCGAAAGAAGATATTCCAAAAATTTTCGATCGTTTTTATCAAGTTGAAAAATCAAGGGCAGCTAATGAAGGATCAGGTCTTGGTTTATCAATTGCCAAATGGATTGTAGAAGTCCATCAAGGTACGATTAAGGTCACTAGTGAGCCGAATAAGAAAACGCGATTTGAAATGACCTTTTTGAGAAATATGAAAAATAAATAAAGGTGATGAGCTAGCTTTTGGAATGTCGGAAGCTAGTTTTTTAATGAAAAATCAATTGAGTTATCAATTTGCAAGATTATGGTGCGAAATTGCAAGATTAATGATGAAATTTGCAAGATTATATAAAGAATTTGCAAGAATCTAGACTGTATTCGCAAGATTCGACCAAGCATGGTTTTAAGGGACTTTATGACAACTTTTGTGATTGATCTCGAAAATGATACAATGTACAAAATTGTTAGAAAGGAGGCGTGGTCGTGAGCAAGAAATATGTAATTGGAGTCGATATGGGAACAACGGCAACAAAAGCGGTGCTGTTTGAACCAAATGGTGCAGTGGTTGCGAGTCATCAAATCGAATATCCATTATATTCTCCAACTCCTAACACAGCGGAACAAGATCCAAATGAAATTTTGAAAGCAGTTGTTAGCTCAATTAGTCATGTCGTGCAAGCAGCAGTGGTTACGCCTGATTCCATTCTTTGTTTGTCTTTTAGTTCAGCGATGCATAGTGTAATTGCTGTTGATGAAAAGGGCGAACCATTGACTCGCTGTATCACATGGGCCGATAATCGCAGTGCTCCTTATACGGAAAAAATTATTAAAGAAATGAATGGTCATAAAATTTATGAACGGACAGGAACGCCGATGCATCCAATGAGTCCACTTAGTAAGCTCGTATGGCTGCGACATGAACAGCCGTCATTATTTGCAGCTGCTTATAAGTTTATATCGATAAAAGAGTTTATTTTCTATCAGTTTTTTCAAAAATTTGTGGTGGATTATTCGATTGCGACAGCGACGGGAATGTGCAATCTGGAAACTTTGCAGTGGGATGAAGAGGCACTGCAGGTTGCTGGTATTACAAAAGATAAACTGTCCGAAATCGTTCCAACGACGTCCATCTTTACCGGTTTGTCGACGGACTATGCTAAAGAGTTGAATGTACTGCCAACGACTCCTTTTGTTATTGGAGCTAGTGATGGGGCATTATCAAATTTAGGGGTGAATGCGATTGACCCGGGTGTGGTAGCATTGACGATTGGCACGAGTGGAGCCATCCGCACCATCGTAAAGCAACCTAAAACGGATCCAAAGGGACGTACCTTTTGCTATGCACTAACGAAGGATTACTGGCTGATTGGTGGTCCGGTAAATAACGGAGGAGGAATTTTCCGTTGGCTACGTGATGAGCTGGGGTCCTTGGAAAAGGAACAAGCAAAGCTATTAGGAGTCGACGCTTATGAGCTATTAACAGCTATGGCGGAGAAGGTTCCAGCTGGTGCATCAGGGCTACTTTTCCATCCATATTTAGCAGGAGAGCGAGCACCATTATGGGATGCCAATGCTCGTGGATCATTCTTTGGTCTAGGCTTACATCATAAAAAGGAACATTTAATACGAGCGGTGTTAGAAGGTGTGATTTTTAATTTGTATACGGTGATGCTTGCGCTAGTGGAACTGATTGGTGAACCAATTAGTATTCAAGCGACAGGCGGCTTTGCTCGTTCTGAATTATGGCGTCAGATGGTGGCAGATATTTTTAACATGGACGTATTTGTGCCTGAAAGCTTTGAAAGCTCGTGTTTAGGTGCAGCCATTCTAGGCTTGTATAGCTTAGGGGAAATTAAGGAGCTCAGAGTAAGCCCGGAGATGATAGGATCAACACATCATCATAAACCAGACCCTAGCAATGTGGAGGTTTATGAAGATTTAGTGCCAATCTTCATTCGTATATCACGACTGCTAAAGGATGAATACAAGCGAATTTCTGCTTTCCAGAAGAAATGGGTTTAAAATACTTCAGCTAAAATGCAGGAACCTTTAAATAGTAAGGGTTCCTGCGTTTTGTTGACTCAACTTATGCTTTATATTAATACCTTGTAATCCGTATAGTATCATTAGCTGGTGTGAGGTATTCTTTTTCTCCTATGGTGAAATCAGCTTGCTGACGGTCTATTTCTGCATATTGAACAACCTGTCCTTCTTTAAGAAAAATCATTAAGTAAATATCATCTCTCATATCCATGTTACTTGGGTCTTTGAACCACACGCCTAATTGTTCATTAATACTCCCTTGTACTGTATAGGGCGGAAAGAGAAAGGCTTTATCCCAAGTGAAATCTGCTAAAGAATGTACATTTATTTTTTTAGTAGCTCCTTCTTTTACAAGTGATCGGAAAGATTCCTCTAATATTGTGTTATGTTCAACACTATTTTGGCTGCCGCTTATTAAAAATAGTGAAGAAAAAATGACTAAAACCACTTTCTTCAAAGTAGCATCCTCCCTTTGATTAAATCCCCCATCCATACCAACTCCAATAATAGCCTAATTTGTTTTATTCTAGTGATAATATTAAAAATGTTTTACATTATTTTAGGAATGGTGAGAAAAAATCCAATTTCCTTCGTTGTATAACGTGTAAAAGAAAACATTATTATTGAATTAGAGAATTAATCAAAAAGGACTGCCCTTTGTGTAAATAGGGCAGTCCTTCTACTATGCTTGAATTTTAAATGAACTTTTCAATTCAACGACTTGGTTGAAGACGAGATGCTCGGCGCTTGATAATTTAGAATCCACATTATAGTAGCCATGGCGGAAGAATTGGAATTTATCCTGTGATTGAACATCCTTCATGTTTGGTTCAACAAATCCGTGTAAAATTTCTAAGGAATTTGGATTAACAAGTTCTAAGAAGGATTTTCCTTCATTTTCTTCATCTTCACCATTTTCATCTAAAATTAATGGTTGATAGTTACGGAATTCAGCTGGAATAGCATGAGTTGCTTCTACCCAATGCAAGGTTCCTTTTACTTTACGACCCGTAAAGCCTGATCCACTCTTCGTTTCTGGGTCATATGTGCAATGAAGTTCAATTACATTACCCTCTGCATCTTTAATCGCTTCTTCACATTTAATAAAGTAGGCATTTTTTAAGCGCACTTCATTTCCTGGGAAAAGTCGGAAGTACTTCTTCGGTGGATTTTCCATAAAATCATCTTGTTCAATATAGATTTCACGAGAAAATGGAATTTGGCGAATCCCCATTTCTTCCACTTCAGGGTTGTTTTCTGCATCGAGCCATTCCACTTGCCCCTCTGGATAGTTTGTAATCACTACTTTAAGAGGTTTTAAAATACCCATTGTTCGAGGTGCTTTAAGTTTTAAATCCTCACGAACAAAGTGATCCAGCATTCGGCTATCTACTGTTCCAAATGACTTTGATATGCCAATTTCATGACAAAATTCACGGATTGCTTCCGGCGTATAACCGCGTCTTCTTAAACCAGAGATGGTTGGCATACGTGGGTCATCCCAGCCATCAACAAATTTTTCGTCTACCAGTTGCTTTAGTTTTCGCTTACTCATAACGGTATTAGTTAAGTTTAAGCGCGCAAATTCATATTGATGTGGTATGTTCGGCATTTCACAGTTTTCAACGACCCAATCATATAAAGGACGTTGATCTTCAAACTCTAAGGTACAAATAGAATGAGTGACGCCTTCGATCGCATCCTCTAATGGGTGTGCGAAAGCATACATTGGGTAGATACACCATTTGTCGCCTGTATTATGATGCTCAGTATGGCTAATACGATAAATAACAGGGTCACGTAAGTTAATATTTGGTGAAGACATATCAATTTTTGCACGAAGTACTTTTTCTCCGTTAGCAAATTCCCCATTGCGCATTTTTTCAAATAGTTCAAGATTTTCTTCGACAGTGCGGTTGCGATAAGGACTTTCCTTTCCTGGATCTTTAAGCGTTCCACGATATTCGCGGATTTCATCAGCGCTTAGGTCTTCTACGTAAGCTAAGCCTTTTTTTATAAGTAAAAGGGCTCTTTCATACATTTCATCAAAATAATCCGATGCGAAGAATAGTCCATCCCATTCAAATCCAAGCCATTTGACATCTTCTTTAATGGAGTTTACATATTCGATATCTTCTTTTACCGGATTGGTGTCGTCAAAGCGTAAATTTGTTTTCCCGTTAAATTCATCGGCCACTCCGAAGTTTAAAATAATCGATTTTGCATGTCCGATATGTAAATATCCGTTAGGTTCGGGAGGAAAACGAGTAATAATATGATCGTGTTTTCCTGTCTCTAGGTCTTCTTTTATAATATTCTTGATAAAATTATTTGAAGAGTTATGTTCCAACTAATTCGACCTCTTTCGTTTATATACTGCTTTAATTTTACCTGTATATGTACCATAAATACAAACCTTTTTCCATGTGCTGCTCAAAAAGGTTAAGTTATACGTCGCTAACCGGGTGCTTTAAGTATTTCATTGTCTAGCTCCACCGGCTAGCTCACTGTGAAAAAGATAAAAGCCCTCGAAAGGCAAAAAGCATGCCTTCCGGGTCTTTTCCTATTTTCTTGGGCCCACAGGATGTGGGTCATGCCGACGTTGCCACAGGACGTGGCGTTCTTAGTCGGCCTTCCTTTTTAACCAAGCCGGTTCCGCTTTTACATTAGTTTGTACATTTAGTTTATGAGTTAAACGGGCTTTTCCTTTTAGTGTAGATTGAAGTATAATGTACCAAAGAGAATGAAGGGTAGTTGGGGGAACTGTGAGTAATTTTGTGCAAGATCAATTGCAAACATATCGTGAAAATAATGAAAATAAAGGCCGCTTAATTATTAAATGTCCTGATCAGCCAGGTATTGTTGCGGCGATAACTGCCTTTTTGAAAGAGCATAATGCGAATATTGTAGAATTAAGCCAGTATTCTATTAATCCAGAGGGTGGCACGTTTTTTACGAGAATTGAATTTGAGACCCCGAATTTGAAAAGCCAAGCACATGAAATGGAGAAGGACTTTCAGGTTATTGGAAAGCAGTTCTCAATGGAATGGAAGTTCAATTATGTCAGCGATCTAAAGCGGGTAGCTATTTTTGTATCAAAAGAACCGCATTGCTTACTTGAACTGCTTTGGGAGTGGCAAAGTGGAGATTTAATGGTGGATATAGCCCTTGTGATTAGCAATCATGAAGATACTAAGGAAATTGTTGAGTCGATGCAAATCCCCTTTTATTATCTGCCGGCAAATAAAGAGATTCGTAGGGAAGTGGAAGCCAAGCAATTAAAGTTGCTTCAAGACTTCGATATTGACGTCATTATTTTGGCGCGCTATATGCAAATTTTAACGCCTGATTTTGTTGCGGCTCATCCAAATAAAATTATTAATATTCATCATTCATTCCTGCCTGCCTTTATCGGTGCCAAACCTTATGAACGGGCGTATGAGCGGGGTGTAAAACTAATTGGTGCAACTTCCCATTATGTGACAAATGATTTAGATGAAGGTCCAATCATTGAGCAGGACATAGGTCGTGTGGATCACCGTGATTCAGCAGAAGATATGAAAAAGGCAGGGCGTAGAATTGAACGTACCGTCCTTGCACGTGCAGTTAAGTGGCATATTGAGGATCGTGTGATTGTGCATGGGAATAAAACGGTTGTTTTTTAATATTTATATTCAACGCGAATAGTTGCTGTAATCTGAAGTTCTCCTGGCATAACTGGAGTTGAGCTTGCTTTAACGTATGAAGTAGCTTGATAAATGACTGGTGGAGTGGGCGCAGATAATTCTTCCATTTGAATAGGGACTGGATGTAAATGGGCATCTATTGCTCTTGTTAAAGTGGTCGCTTTTTCATGAGCGTTGTTTAAAGCAATTGTCAGTGCTTGATTATAGTAGCTTTCTGAATTGGCTAAAGAAAAGTGTATATTTGATACAGAATTAGCACCGTGTTTCACAGCAGCATCGATAATAGAACCTACTTTTTCAATATCTTTGGTTTTAATTTGAAGCATATGGTGTACCTTGTAGTTTTTAAAGATTTCTTTTCCTTCGATATAATTGTATTGAGGATCTATACGATAATCGCTGGTTTTTATATTTGATTCAGCGATGCCAAGTTGTTTTAAAACAGTTATGATGTCTGCGATGGTTTGCGCATTTTCCTGCTGGGCAAGCTTTGGGTCAACATTTTCAGTTTGAACTCCAATGGTAATGATGGCTTGGTCCGGGGTAGCTTGCAGTGTTGCCTCTCCGGTAACCTTTACTGTTTGTTGATTATGTCGGTCGTTATCTCTCGGTAGGGAATAGGTATATTCTGAATTCATTTTCACACCAACCTTTTTTAATAAGCATTGATTGTTTGATGTATCTAGCTATCTAGCTCTCATCATTCAGAGAGTTTGCGAATGCCTTCAAGCTATTGTACGAGATGAAAGTTGAAAACATACTAAAAAGATGAACGTATTAGCGTTCATCTTTTTAGTATGTTTTCTAATGATGAATGATTTGTACTCTTCCTACTTGTCCATCTGTTAGTCGTACTTTAATACCATGCGGGTGAGTGCTTGAATTGGTTAGAATATCTTTTACAATTCCCTTTGTGAGTTTGCCTGTCCGTTGATCAGCTTTTAAAACAATTTCAACAGAAATGCCAGGGTGGATATCTTTTCGGTTTTGTCCGTTCATGTTAAACCAGCTTTCTTATTTTTTTATTATAAGTATAAGCTAGTGAAAGATCATTTTCATTATTATTCATTCGTCACTTTTCTTAAAGGTTCGACTGAAGGGCCTTCTAATACCTCTCCGTCTATTGAGTAGCGTGAGCCATGACAAGGGCAATCCCAAGTACGCTCACCACTATTCCAATTTACTTCACAGCCCATATGGGTACAGGTAGAATCAACTTGGTGTAGCTGTCCATCCTGGTCACGATAGCAGCCTGCTCTTTTCCCATTGATGAGAACAATGTCGCCCTCATCATTGGCTAAATCCTCTGGAGTTTTTATAATAAATTCCAGTTTGCCTTCAATTAAATGCTTAGCGACGTCGATATTGTCTTTAACAATATTGCCTAGGCCTTTTAGCCTTGATGGCTTATATAAATCTGCATAACGATTTTCTTTTCTTAAAATGAAATCTGTAAGTACTTTTGCTGCAATGGTTCCGGTCGTCATGCCCCATTTTTTATATCCCGTAGCAATTAGTACATTCGGATGCCCTGCTGTAGCAGGTCCCACAAATGGTAGCTTGTCGGGAGTAATCATATCTTGTGCAGACCAACGATAAGGGATTTCTTTTATTCCTAAATACTGCTCACAGAAGTCTTGAAGAGCTAGATAATGTTCATGTGTGGGAATACCTTGGCCTGGTTTATGACTTTCCCCACCAATTAAAATGAGTTTTTCACCGTTCATTTCGGTGTAACGTAGTGAGCGAGTTGGTGTATCAGCACTATAATACATTCCATTTGGATAGTCTTTTTCTGCCTTAATGGCAATTACATAGGACCGTTCAGCGTGCATCCGAGCAAAATATAAACCAAGTTCATCATTAAAAGGGAAATGAGAGGCAACAATGACAGAATTACAGGAAATTCTGTACCCATTCTCCAGTAAAATCGTTGTTTCTTCGTTATCTTCTACTTTTAAAGCAGTTGTTTTTTCGTAAATTACGCCCCCTTTTTCTAAAATAGGAGGGATAAGTGCTGTTAAGTATTTTAATGGGTGAAATTGGGCTTGGTCTTTCATGATTAGTGCTGCTTGGCATGGAATGGAGAAGGGAATGGTATCTGTAAAGTCACCAGGTATTCCGAGCCTTTGATAGGCTAGTAGTTCTTTTTTGATTTGGCGGACAGATGTCTCCATGCTCCCGTATATGTAAGCATCTTGGTGGCTAAAATCGCATTCTATTGAATGCTTATCAATCAGTTCTTTTATGAGTTCAAGGGCCTCTTGATTTGCTTCATAATAGAGCTTCGCTGTATCCTCACCGTGCTGTTGAATCAATTCATCATAAATTAATCCGTGTTGAGCTGTAATCTTGGCTGTCGTGTGTCCAGTCGTTCCAGTAAGAATCTGACCAGCTTCAATCAAGGTTACTGCAATGCCTTGTTGAGAAAGTAGATAGGCAGCGGTGATTCCTGTAATGCCACCGCCTACGATGGCAATGCTCGTTTCTATGTTTTCCTCAAGCTTTTGAAAGTTTGGTATGCTTGTTGAATCAAGCCAATAGGGCTCAGGAAATTGTGGCAATTTTTGGTCAAAATTTGTCATGATGAACCCTCCGTCGTTTTTTCTACAATCTGTTATTACTTTATCCAATTTATTCATTTTTACTCGTGTATACAAAAAGGAATACATGTATACAAAAATGTGTACAAGTATACAAAAACGTAAACAACCATGTATACAAAATGTGTACAAGTATACAAAACTGTAAACAGAGATTTTATAATGTATACAAAAAAGTATACAGATAATTCCATTTGCTCATTGATTATATGTAAAAAATTACCTATTATTAGAATTAGTAAAATCATATTTTTGTAGAGAAGGGATTGTTTGTATATGACTAGAGTTGCTGCAATTGATGTAGGAAATGATGCGATTAAAGCTATTTTTGGAAAGCTAGATTCCGAACTTTATATCCCGAATGTGATTGCCAGAGATATTGAGGACCGTCCAGTCATTGGTATTGAAGACCTTAATGAGCAAAACCCACTGGATGGAATTCATATAAGAGTTCATTCCCCAGCACTGCATGCGAATAATGTCATTTACCGTGTCGGAAATTTAGCAACAAAAAGTGATAATCCAACAGAGCTTGACCCAGGAAGTAGTAAATCGGATGAGGACCAAACACTAGTGATGTTGTTTGCTGCTCTAGCTCTAGATGCTGCGCAACAGGCAAGTACAGGTGCATTTAAAAAAATAAACTCTGTTGTCGAAGCAAACTATACGCTTGGAACAGGTCTACCCCTTCGCGAGGTAAAAGAAGGAAAGGATGTTCAATATCGTTCTAAGTTAGTAGGTTCTGTTCATCAAGTGGAATTCCTGATTACGCCTAAATACCAAGGGATAAAGGTGAATATTAAGTTTGATGAAGTGAAAGTATATCCGGAAGGCTTTGCCGCTTATATTAATCTAGTGATGGACAGTAATTTGGCAGTTATTAATCGTGAGTTGATTGATAAACGTATTATTATTCAAGATATTGGCGGTCTTTCTACTGATATTGCTGTGATTAAAAATCGTAAAGTTGATGATGATAAAGCACAGGGCTTTAATCTTGGGGTGGCTGAGGCACTTGAAGCGATTCGAGAGGAGATACGCAAAAAGCATGGTGTAGAACTAGACAGTCGTCGCGATGTAGTTGAAATTATTACGAAGAAAAACGATCGTAATCACATTATGGTGCGTGGTAGTCGGACAAGCGTACATGATATTGTTGACCGTATTTTAGGGGAGCTTGCCCAGAAACAATACCGTCATCTCCGCAATGTTTGGCAAAAGAATTCACAAACAGAGATTTGTTATTTTGTGGGTGGTGGGTCAATCGTCTTAAAAGACTATTTAAAATCACTTAATCAGAATTTTTATGGTTATAATATCGATTTCTTTGAGGATGAAAAAGAGAGTGTTTGGATGATGGCGAATGCATATTATAAGTTGGTTTCTGACTTTATCCGCCGTGAAGAAAGCGGTGCAAAGAAAAAAGCTCCAGCACCTACTAAATAGGTGGTCACATGAAAAAAACGCCGTCTTCTGAAATTAAGAGGGGACAAGCCATTACCTTCCGTATCCCTTCGAACACGCCAGATTATATGTTATTACAGCTGCAAAAGTTAAAGGAAACAGAAAAACGGAACTTTTCTAGTAAAATTGCACAATTTGTGTTGAATGGGGTAGGCAGAGACTTACATGATGATAAGGAGCTAATTACGTTGCCGCTTCCGCATCGTCTTAGCAAGCTGCAGTGGGACTGGTTGAAGCATGCTCAATCAGAGGCATTGCTTGGGAGTATTCTATATGAGCTATTGACAAACCCTATGCATGCCACCAAGCTTTTTGCTTCATTAAGCGATGATAATCCGAAAGAAGTGCCCAAACTCACTATGCCTGAGCCTGAGCTCGAACCCGAACTCAGGTTTGTATTACCTGAAATTGCAATGGACTTAGAGGACTTTAAGGATTTCGAAGTTACCAAGGAGCAAGATGAGCAGCAATTCGCAAAACCAGAGGAGCAACTCGACGAGCTCCTTGGAGATTTCCTAGCACAAATGAACAAATAGAGAGAAAAGCGGAACCGGCTTGTTCAGCTCGTGAAGAAAATAGGAAAAGACCCGGAAGGCGCTTTTTGCCTTACGAGGGCTTTTATCTTTTTCACAGCGAGCTAGCCGGTGGAGCTAGACAAAGAAAAGCGGAACCAGCTTAAAAGAAAATCAGCTAAAG
>SMEO01000042.1_pt1 | contig 45366 bp, 49 predicted proteins | sample 2456251 | NCBI WGS metagenome assembly SMEO01 (sample SAMN10132594, study PRJNA489261) | soil metagenome | isolation source: day1 control-silt loam soil ammended | place: USA | reverse complement strand
TTGCATTATAGAACATCCTGTTATGAAGAGGAGTGAAGGAAGTGCAGTAGTTGTTATGACAGATTTCAACATGAAAAAGGCTCCTTGTTTATAATGAGAGTATAATTCTGATACGTTTTTAGTGTTATTGTCTTCCGCTTTTCTTAATGTCTAGCTCCACCGGCGTGACCAAGCCGGTTCCGCTTTTCTATTCATCATGGGTTGGGTGGGCACCGGGATATTTCCTAGGTAGATTCTCATGTAAGGCTTTATTCTCATAGGTGAAAGCACTAGCTGGACGCTGACCTTCACCAAATGGAGTGCTCTTGTTTTCCACTGGGGCATCTGCACCTATAGGAGCTCCGTACGATCCTTCTGGTAAATCCTCGGGGATAATTACATTTCGCTGGGATTCAACATTAGCAAAATCATGATAATTTTCTTTTTTATTCAAAAAATCTCCTCCTAGTTAGATGGAATACATCTATAGGGTCCCCGTTTTCATCATGCCTATGAAGAAATTAAATAAATTCCTTTAAAAAATCATTTAGTTCCAATGCTTCGACTTCAGTGATTTGAAATGCATGTTCAAGATATCCTTCTTCTTCTAAATCATCATGTCCAATAATAGCAAAACGGTTGCTTTGCAAGTTGAGAACTAACTTTTTTCCATAAAAACGGTCGGTTATCGTAATTGCAAAATCATAGCGAGATTCTTCTCCCATAAAGCTAACAAATCGAGTTTTGGTATCAAGCAAATCATTGTATAAATAGAAATGGTCGCCCACAAACATTCTCCTCTTCACTGGTTCTTTTTTTTTGCCAATCCTATAGAAGGTCTAACTTCTCTAAAGGATTAAGGTAAAGCTATGATATCGACTTTCGCCATTAGGGCGATTTGTTGTATTTACTAATAGTTCTATCATAGCAAAATAGGAATGATAGTAAAATGAATATGGATTGGAATGTATTTTTTACAATTATATTATTTGAAATCCCATTTTTTTAAAAATTATAAATAATAAATAAATTAACCTATATTTTAAATATATAATTAAAAATATGTTAGAATATAGTTAAAATCACCCGGTTAGAAGGGACGAATTTTATGTCGTTGATTAGCGCGAGTAGTCAAAAAATACTAAAATGGATAAAGTTGTTTGTTCCTTTATCAAAACTTAGTTTTTATCCGCCTAAATTCATAATGAGAAATCCGATTACTCAAGCTGTCCAAAGTTCATTTGCCAAAGGGTATGAGGTTGCAGTTATGGTGTTTAATATAGCTAATTTAATTGAATTAAAGGAAAATATGGATCAACCTATATATGATTCCTATATTTCCTATTTAAAAAGAGTATTTAAAGAAGCTATTATTGATTTGATACCTAGAGAGAATATTTTAATCCTGCATGATTATAATAGCGATGGAATAACTTTTCTAATGAAAATTGAATGTAATGAAAAAAAACTCAATGGAATAGATGATAGGATTTATGAAATTGTCATGTATGTGAAAAGTAAACTGCATGATGAATACCCTTCTATCAAGTCATCATTTTCAACAGGGTATATGTTTGTTGATCAAAAGTATTACTCAGTTGATGAAGCAATTAGTAAAGCGCATCAACAGGCTATTGCTATTGCTGAAAAGAAAGTAGAATATGAAGAACATGGTTTAATGGAAACCATTATTCAAATTATTTCTGAACAAGACATTCGTCTTTTAGCACAACCAATTTTTGAAGTGGCTACAAGCAGGATTAAAGCCTATGAAGTGCTGACAAGGGGACCGGCTGGGACAGATTTAGAAAGCCCCCTCGTTTTATTTTCAGTGGCACGACAAATGGGTAAATTGTATGAACTAGAAAAAATTGTATTAGAAAAAGCTTTTAAGCAGATTTCAGAAAACGAATCAGCGCAAAATGTATTTATAAATTTTACTCCTGTAACACTTGGTAATCCACTTTTTGTTCAAGATGTTCAAGGCATGTTGCAGAAGTATAATGGTGTATCGCCAAAGCAAGTGGTACTCGAAGTAACGGAGCAGGATCCAATTGTTCAGCAAGCTGATTTCAATAAAAATATATCTTTATTAAGAGAATTAGGTTTCCGGTTAGCAGTGGATGATACAGGCATAGGATACTCTACGCTCAGTTCAATCTTGGCAATCAGCCCTGAAATTATAAAAATTGATCGGTCTGTCATTCAAGACATTGATAGCAATAGGATAAAAGAGTCGATGTTAAAAGGTTTATTATTAATTGCTAAAGAATCGGGGTCCTATGTTGTAGCAGAAGGGATTGAGAGTAAAGGGGAAGCTATGGTATTATCAAGGCATAATGTTGATTTTGCACAAGGTTTTTTTTATGCGAAACCTGGAAGTGTAGATAGGATACATCATGCTAACTGAAAGATAGAAAGGATCTGGAAAGAATGTACTTTGTAGACCGACTTAAGATCGAACAAATGTTACGTTTTCTTGAAGCGCAACTAACAAGATTTGAAGAGAAGCAAGACTGGAATCAGGATGAGATTACACAGCTAGCTTATGAGAGAATGATTCAAATCTCAATTGATAGTGTGTTGGATGTAGGTAATGCAATGATTGATGGCTTTATTATGCGTGATCCTGGTAGCTATGAGGATATTATTGATATTTTGTTAGATGAGAAAGTAATTACGGATGAGATTGCTACACAATTTAAAGCTGTGCTGCCTCTTCGTAAAATGTTAGTTCAGGATTATATGGAAGTATCACATGAGCAATTGCAGTCAGTATTTAATGCAAATAAATCAGCATTTACCCAATACCCTGAATTAATTAGGGCTTATTTAACAAACGAGCTAGGACCTGTATCAGCTTTTAAAAATTAATAATCATCAACAGCAGTGCAAGTGGGATTATATAGACGCTTGCGCTTTTTTTTACTTATATTTTATAAAGAAGGAGTTTTTTATGAAACAGTATAAAGGATACTTAATTGACTTGGATGGTACGATGTATCGTGGCTCAGAAGAGATAGCAGAGGCAGCAGGATTTATTGAAAAGTTAAGAGTAAGGGAGATTCCTTACTTATTTGTAACGAATAATTCTTCGCGTACTCCACAGCAAGTAGCAGAGAAATTACGTCAGTTTGGCATACATGCAGAAGATGACCAGGTATTTACTACAAGTATGGCGACGGCAAATTTTATTGCTGAAAGAAAAGCGGATGCTTCCATTTATGTCATTGGTGAAGAAGGGATTCAAACAGCATTAACAGAAAAAGGATTCAAGCTTGTTGAAGAAACCCCCGATTTTGTGGTTGTAGGAATCGACCGTTCTATTGATTATGAAAAATTAACAAAGGCATGTCTAGCTGTAAGAAATGGGGCCACATTCATTTCAACAAATGCTGATATAGCTCTGCCAACTGAACGTGGATTGCAGCCAGGGAATGGTGCGATAACAGCGGTAGTTACCGTTTCTACTCAAGTGCAACCGATTTTTATTGGAAAGCCAGAATCGGTGATCGTTGAGCAAGCATTAAAAGTGCTTGGTGTAGCCAAAGATGAAGTAATCATGGTTGGCGATAATTATGATACTGACATTTTAGCTGGTATGAATGCTGAGATGGATACGTTGCTCGTCCATACAGGTGTGACCACAAAGGAATTGTTAAAACAATATGAGAAGCAACCTACCTTTGTAGTGGATACGCTTGATGATTGGCGATTTGAATAACCGGGTAGGAAAACAAGAAAAATGTCCTTCATCTGGCTTATGAAGGACAGAATCCGGTTTCGTATCTAGTGGAATGGCCTTTATAGAGTTTATAAAGGACTGTCTCCGATTTCGCAGTTAGTCAAATGGCTTTTATCGTGCTTATAAAGGACTGTATCTGGTTTCGCGGCTAGTCAAATGTCCTTTATCGTGCTTATAAAGGACAGAATCCGGTTTCGCGGCTAGTCAAATGTCCTTTATCGTGCTTATAAAGGACTGTATCCGATTTCGCAGCTAGTCAAATGTCCTTTATCGTGCTTATAAAGGACTGTATCCGGTTTCGCAGCTAGTCAAATAGCCTTTATCGTGCTTATAAAGGACTGTACCCGGTTATAGGCATCAAAAAAGGTAGCCGTATCTGCAAGACTTTGAGATTTACTTTCAAAATAAAACTTATTTTAAAAAAGGGAAAATTGGTCATTCAAGGTATGAAGGACAAAACCAGGTGTGAAATCAAGCAAAATGTCCTTCATCAAGGCGATGAAGGACAAAACACGGTATGGAATCATGAAAAATAGGGCGGCTCGAAAAGGGGCAGCCAATAGCAAAAAAATCGACTTATTGGACGCTCCTTCTAACTTCTACGCATACACGGCATGCTAGTTGCCAGCCCCAGTCCGTACGTCGCTAACCGGAGGCCCGCACGATGCGGGTAAGATTGGCAAGAAAACGTAAGAATGTAGCTGCTTAGCCTACCTCCTTATCCGCGCTTTTCCTATTCCTCTTTTCGATGAGCTAATCGGCTTGAAGCTGCAGCTGCAATTGCTCCTACTATATCATCTAAAAACGTATTTACTTTTCCAGTGCTTTTATCATTTAATAGCTGTAAAATACCTGGTTTTTTCTTATCGACATACCCGTAATTCGTAAATCCAATGGATCCATAAACATTTACAATGGATAGCGCAAGTGTTTCGTCTACCCCATATAGCCCTTCGTCCCTTTCAATAATGGATTGAAGCGGTTCTTCTAATAATTTTTTTTCAGCTAAAATGTCCAATTGAATACCAGTAAGTATCGCATTTTGAACTTCTCGTTTAGATAAAACGCGTTCAACGTTATAGAGACACTCCTCTATTTGTAAATTTTCATGATACTCATTTTGTAAATACATGACTAGTTCAGCTATATCTTCTATCTTTACGCCACGCTCTGTAAGCAACCTTCGAGCTGTTTGTTCAGTTATTGATTGTTTTGGGTTCGTCATAATAAAATCACACTCATTTCGTTTGATTAGCGATTATTTTAAATGTATAGAATTGTACATTCAGAAATCATCTTTCTAGTCATATATATATTGTATCCGAGTTTAACGGACTGTAACGCCCTTATTTAAATCAGTACAAGGTTTAAGTGGTCAGCTGTCCGTAAAACCCCGTATTGATGGACACAGACCCCTTATGCCTTCCGTTTGTGTGACCCACATCTTCGTAAAACTTTTTTTCTCTTCGTGCGATGTAATGCTGTCGAGGCTTTCCTTGTCCTGTGAGGGTCCAAACTATATAAAAGGTGGCGAATTATATGATAGAGGAAATGATTTATGAAAATTACGGAATTGTTGTGGAACGAGAAGAGAAAAATAATCGTTATCCCTCTTTCCGTTCTGGAAATATTATCTACAGTATAATCCCACTTGAAAAATTAGAACAAGAGGAGTTAGAAGAAAGACAAACGATGTCGGAACACTTATCGTTACAAGGAGACCAGTCTGTAGCTACTTTTGTTTTAGCGAATCATGGTAGTTATGTTTGTGAAAGGGATGAGCATCTATTTGTATTGTTAGCAAATCAAGCGTTGCAGCCTTTAAGAATTCACAGAATAGGTCTGGAATTGGGGACTTTTCATGCTCTTGGACGTAGCATCGATAAAACCATTACGAAATGTTCTAGAATTGGTCAGTGGAAAGCTCTTTGGGAGGCAAGGATTGATCAACTGGAAAGAATATGGAGTGAAAAATTACAAGCACATCCTAATAACGAGTTTGAACAGCTATTTATAGAAACCTTTCCATATTATATGGTATTAGGTGAAAATGCGATTCAATATTTAGTCGACACGGAAATGGATGATACACCAGACGTGGTCGATAGTGGGACAGTATGTTATGAACGCTTTCAACAGCATACTTGGAATGGTGAGGGACAGATGAAAAATCCGTTTGATTGGGTGTTTGACCATGCCTCAAGAGACCTTGCCGAATGGGTAAGGGATTATTATATACATCATATGCATACGTATCAACGTGGGGTTGTACAATTTCTTCAAGAATATCAAGATATTGAACGTTTATCTAGTTTTTCCATCCGTTTATTATTCGCTAGATTGCTGTTTCCCATTCATTATTATGAGACCATTGAAGAGTATTTCTCTAATCCACGAGAGTCACGATCTAAGGAATTAGAGGAGACCTTATCAAAGCTAATAAAAAACTCACAGTATTACGAAAAATTTTTAAAAACCTTCTTTGAATTGGCTGAGTTTCCTACAAAACAAATCCCGTTACCAGAACTTGAGTGGTTGTAAAAATGGAAATCACTCATTTTGTGGTACCTATGGTATCATAAAATGGGTGATTTTTCAGAAGTATTGAAAAACGATTGAAGGGAAGTGTTTCGATGAGAAAAATAGTGATGGCTGTTTTACTATGTGTCCTAACATTACATATGATGATTATACCTGCTCAAGCAGCCTCTACAACGAACTCAAGTTGTGAGCCATCACAATTTTCAATTATAGTAAAAACGGCCTCTGAATCGAAAGTAAAAGCGGATCAGAGCAGTAAAACAGTAAAGACATATGCGAAAAATAAAAAGCTTTCCGTTAGTAAGCGCACAGGGGATTGGTATCAAATTTGTGATGCTAAAAAACAAGCTTATTTACCAATTGAAGATGCAAGAGAGGTATTTACTAGTGAGGAGCAAGCTGTTCTTGCACAAGCTGATAAAAAAAAGAATGTGAATCAAGTTATATCAGCTATGGGGAAAAAACTTAATTCTACACAGGTCACTATTCGAACCTTTGAAAAAAGAAAAGGGGAATGGCGTAGGGCGTATGCAGCAATGAAAGGGATTGTAGGGAAAAACGGCTTAACTAAAAATAAAAAAGAGGGAGATGGTAAATCCCCGATAGGTATGTATTCATTTGGGACGGCATTTGGTAGTCAGTCGAAGCCGTCTAACCTTAAATTACCTTATAAAAAGTCTACAAAATATGATTATTGGATTGATGATGTGAAGTCCAAGGATTATAACAAATGGGTAACCTATAAATGGAATCCGAAAAAAAAGTGGAAGTCATTTGAAAGAATGAATAATGAACTGTATAAATATGGAGTAGTCATAAACTACAATACGAACCCGATTCTAAAAGGTAAGGGAAGCGCTATTTTTCTACATATTTGGCGTAGTGAAAAGGGAGTAACTGCTGGATGCGTAGCAACGTCTGAAAAAAATCTTCTTACAATCCTAAGGTGGATGGACCCTAAGAAAAATACACATATTATCATAGGTACAGAAGATACGATAAAGTAAAACTTCTCGGTGGCTTGTGCTTTTCTTACAAAAATAATATATATTTTTCCGAATCTTACTCCAACAAGAGATTGAACGAAAAAGAAGTGAAATTTATATATTCTAACTATTGAAAATCATTAAGAAAAATCATATAATGTCTACTATGGAAATACAAATGTTTCTTACAGATAAACAGTAGTTGGGGGGAACCGGAGTGAAGGCAATCTCAGTCGGTTTATTAGGATTAGGTACAGTCGGAACTGGAGTTGTACAAATTATTGAAAATCATCAAGATAAATTGATGCATCAAATTGGTTGTCCAATTCAAATAAAAAAGATTTTAGTAAGTGATATAAATAAAAAACGCTCCATTGACATTGATAGCAGTAAGTTAACGCTACAAGCTGATGATATTATCTTTAATCCAGAAATAGATGTTGTCATCGAGGTGATGGGCGGCGTTGAGCAAACACGCGGATATTTATTGCAAGCTCTTAAAAATAAAAAACATGTTGTTACGGCAAATAAAGATTTAATGGCGCTATATGGTCCGGAATTATTGAAAGTAGCTACGGAAAATGGTTGTGACTTATTCTATGAAGCTAGTGTTGCCGGTGGTATTCCAATTCTTCGTGGACTTACAGATGGTTTATCTTCAGATCGCATTACAAAGATGATGGGAATTGTGAATGGTACAACAAACTTTATATTAACGAAAATGAGCAAAGAAGGCAGAGCGTATGAAGACGTATTGAAAGAAGCACAAGCGCTTGGATTTGCTGAGGCCGACCCTACCGCAGATGTGGGTGGATTAGATGCTGCACGTAAAATGGCAATTTTGGCTTCATTAGGCTTTTCGATGAATATCGGTTTAGATGATGTATCAGTACAGGGCATCACGGAGATTTCAGAAGAAGATTTAGATTATAGTAAGAAGCTGGGCTACACAATGAAATTAATTGGGGTAGCTTCAAGAACAGATGATGACAAAGTAGAAGTAAGTGTCCAACCGTCATTATTACCTGATACACATCTTTTAGCTTCCGTTAATAATGAATACAACGCAGTTTATGTATATGGAGAATCCATCGGAGAAACGATGTTCTATGGTCCAGGAGCAGGAAGTCTGCCAACTGCGACAGCGGTGGTATCAGATTTGGTTGCGGTAGTGAAAAATATGGGACTTGGTGTGAATGGTCGTAGCGCAATTGCCCCTCAATTCCAAAAAGCTTTAAAAAGTCCTTCTGAAATTTTTACAAAATTCTTTTTGCGACTACATGTTAAGGATGAGGTAGGAGTTTTAGCGAGAATTACCAATATATTTGCTGAACATGGTGTTGGATTTGATAAAATTCTTCAACTTCCAATGGATAAAAAAGGGTCTTCCGAAATTGTCCTAGTGACCCATACAGCATCTATAGAAGCTTTCGACATAATTGAACAGAACTTACATGATTATGAGATGGTTAAAGAAATTAAAAGTACCTATCGTGTTGAGGGAGAGAATAATAAATGAGTTGGCAAGGTCTAATTAAAGAATACAGAGAGTTCTTACCAGTAACTGAAAATACACCTGAATTAACACTATTAGAAGGAAATACACCACTCATTAAATGCTCTAATTTGTCTGAAAAACTCGGGGTTGAACTATATGTGAAATATGAAGGCTTAAACCCAACTGGATCATTTAAGGATCGTGGTATGGTATTTGCAGTTGCAAAAGCGATTGAAGAGGGTGCAGACACGATTATTTGTGCATCAACAGGTAATACTTCTGCTGCAGCTGCCGCATATGCAGCACGTGCAAAATTACGCTGTATCGTGGTTATCCCTAATGGGAAAATTGCAATGGGCAAATTAGCTCAAGCCGTTATGTACGGTGCAGAAATCGTTGCGATTGATGGTAACTTTGATAATGCACTTGAAATCGTACGTAGCATTAGCGAAAAATCACCAATTGCTCTTGTAAACTCCGTAAACCCATACCGTATTGAAGGCCAAAAAACATCTGCATTTGAAATCTGTGATACTTTAGGATCAGCACCAGATATTTTAGCTCTTCCAGTAGGAAATGCCGGAAATATTACAGCGTATTGGAAAGGGTTTAAAGAATACAATGCAAGCAAACAAACAGGTCTTCCAGAAATGAGAGGGTTTGAAGCAGAAGGATCAGCTGCGATTGTTCATAATCGTGTATTTGAAAATCCAGAAACGATTGCAACAGCGATTCGAATCGGTAACCCAGCAAGCTGGAAAACCGCTGTTGAAGCAGCAAAAGAATCAAACGGTAAAGTTGATGAAGTATCTGACGAAGAAATTTTAAAAGCATACCACTTATTAGCAAGAGAAGAAGGCGTATTTGCAGAGCCTGCTTCTTGTGCAAGTATTGCTGGTGTGATTAAACAACTAAAAACAGGCGAAATTAAAAAAGGAAGCAAAATTGTCGCAGTATTAACAGGAAACGGCTTAAAAGATCCAAATACGGCTATTGAAACGAGTACTATCGAACCAGTCTTACTCCCAATGGATGAAAAAGTGATTATTGAACATCTTCAAGGTGTGAAACAACTATGAGCGAAGCAGAAATGTTTTTGATTCGTGTACCAGCAAGTACAGCAAACTTAGGACCAGGATTTGATTCAATTGGCCTTGCTCTTGGACTGTATTTAGAACTATACGGGTCTATATCAGACAGCTGGGAAGTTAATCCATTGACAGAAGAAATGGCCGTGTTTCCAAAAGATGATCAAAACTATATCGTTCAAATTGCCAAAAAGACTGCCGCATACTATGGTAAGGAACTTCAACCATGCAAATTGTTCGTTTCAAGTGAAATCCCATTAGCACGTGGGTTAGGCAGTAGTGCTTCAGCTATTGTTGCGGGGATTGAATTAGCGAATTTGGTTGCAGAATTACACTTAACCGACGAACAAAAAAACAGACATGCCTCACTTTTTGAAGGACATCCTGATAATGCTGGAGCCGCTGTTTGTGGTGGATTAGTTGTTGGTAGACATACAGATGAGAAAACAGATGTTTTATCCTTTCCAATTGATGGGGTAAAAGTCATTGTTGTTATTCCAAACTTTGAACTGTTAACAGAAGATTCTCGAAGTGTATTGCCACAAACACTTGGCTTTAAGGAAGCAATTGAAGGAAGTGCGGCTGCTAATATGCTATTAGCAGGAATGTTCACAAAGAATTGGAAGCTCGTGGGGGAAATGATGCAAAATGATCGTTTCCATCAACCATATCGAGCTCAATTGGTACCTCATTTAGCAGAAATTGAAGGATTGGTAGCTAGTCAAGGGGCGTATGGTACAGCGCTAAGTGGAGCAGGTCCAACTGTCCTCTGCCTTGTCCCAGATGAAAAAGCGGAGGAAATTAAAGATAGCTTAGTCAAGCGATTCCCTGCATTCATGATTAAAGAACTTCCAATTGATAATGAAGGAAGCAAAGCAATTATTTTATCTGAAAATGATAAGAAGGAATTAACTTTCTTATAGAAAAACTCTGTTGATTTTTGGCTCATTTGTGTGAGACCGAGGTCTCACACAATATAGTGTCTTTAATAAAAAAACGAGCAGGTGGTGTAGATTCTGCTCGTTTCTGTAACTTTATTAAAATACTTGTTCTACTTCAATGATACCAGGAACTTCTTCTAGTAGTGCACGTTCAATACCTGCTTTTAGTGTAATCGTTGAGCTTGGGCAACTACCGCATGCACCAAGTAAACGTAATTTGACAATTCCATCTTCAACATCAACAAGTTGGCAGTCACCGCCATCACGTAGAAGGAACGGACGAAGTTTATCTAGAACTTCTTGAACCTGACTTTCCATTGTTTGTTCAGTCATTGCATTCGACTCCTTTCTTAATACATATTATAATGCGAAGGTAGTGAAAAATCCAACCTGAACTTAGCGGAAAAATAATGATTATTTTTTTGAGTTAATTCTCCTTTTTAAAATAGGGCTAAGTTAAGCAATAAATATAACGTATAAAAGAAGGGAGTATTTTATGAAACAGAAGATCATTAATATACAAGTATATGGAGCTGAACAGATTTGTGCAAGTTGCGTGAATTTACCTTCATCAAAAGATACCTGTGAGTGGTTAGAGGCAGCCTTACAAAGAAAGTTTCCAAATCAACCATTTTCAATTAGCTATATTGATATTTATAATCCGCCTTCCACGGAGAATGAACGCGAGTTTGCTTTAAAAATGATTGAGGAGGATTTATTTTATCCACTCATTCGTATTGAAGATGAGATTATTGCTGAGGGCAATGTGAAGTTAAAGTCAATTGTGGATAAGATGGAGCAGCTTGGATATACGTCATAATAATATTACAAATGAAAAAAGTTTTGAGGCAAAAAATGCTTCAAAACTTTTTGAAAAATATATATTTCTATTGATCAGGTGTCTTCCGCTTTTCTTATTAGCCGTTATGGTGTTTGTACACCCATAGGATGCCAGACTTAATTAAACGAGCAAATCTACCTGTTATCGGTCGATTAGCAACTAAGCCAAAGCCTTGTTTTTTCCCTAAAGATCCTAGAGTACCTTTTAATTTCATTGTAGGGAAGCTTTCAGGAAGTGGTTCATTCGCCCATTTCTTGATTAATACATCAGTGATTTGCTCTGCTTGTGCTTCCGCTAATTGAGCACTTGGCGCAAAAGGTAAGCTTGCACAGTCTCCGACAATAAAGACACTATCATGTCCTGGTACGAAATGCTGAGGTGTTAGAATAGCTCTACCCTGACGATCTTTTTCGATATCCATGTCCATAATAACTTTACTAGGTTGGATCCCAGCAGTCCAAACGATTACATCACTGTAAATAGGTTCTTCACCATTGTATAATGTATTCGGTTCCACTTTTGCTATATTGGCATGATGAACAATCTCTATTGAATGTTTTTCAAACCAAGATTCTACAAAAATACTTAAACGTTCTGGAAATGCAGATAAGATATGTGGTCCACGGTCGAACAATTTAATGTGTAGGTCAGGACGGCTTTCATATAATTCACTAGCTAGTTCAATCCCACTAAGTCCTCCGCCAACAATGGAAACTGTTGCACCTGCTCCTAAACTATTTAGTTCTTGATAGGCTTTACGAGACTTATCAATGGTTTGAATACTGCATGTGTACAAATCAGCACCAGGAATATTATGATATTTATCTTCACAGCCAAGTCCAATGACTAAGTCATCATAAGCAACCGGTTCTTGATTTTCGATAATTACTTGTTTATTTTCCATATCAATCGAAGTAACTTCACCATATACATTCTTTAAACGTGGATGCTCAGGAAAAGCGACACGAATATGATGATCTGATATTGTTCCTGCTGCTAAGGCATAGTATTCCGTTTTAATACAGTGATATGGATTACGGTCGATTAGCGTAATGTTTACACCTTCAGGAAGTTGATTTGGTAGCAATCTCTGAAGGATGCGCATCCCGCCATACCCGCCTCCAAGTATGACTAAGTTTTTCATGAAAAAACCCCTTTGTTCATTTTCTGTGAAATGCTTTCATTTGTATAAAATAGCAAGAAAACTCGAAATATAGTTTATTATCCCCACAAAAGTATAACGAAAATGATTATAAATCTCAACAAAATTGTGAATAGCTTCTTTTTTAAAATAAATATTGACTGTAAATGGAAAAAAGGATAAGATGTTTTTTTGGAAGAAAGTATAAAGTGAAACTTCCATGCTGTATGGTTTAATGAGGTGAAATGATGAAACCGTTAATTGAATTTTGTGTTAGTAATGTTGCAAGTGGAGCGTACCAAGCAATGCAACAATTGGAAAAGGACCCGAATCTGGATGTTATGGAATATGATTGTCTGAGATATTGCGGTATATGTTCTAGTAATCTTTATGCACTCGTAAATGGTGAAGTGGTTAAAGCTGATTCAACTGAACAGCTTATCGAAAATATATATAAATATTTAGATGAACATCCGATGTACTAGAATGTTAAACAGAGGCTGACTTAAAGAAACATGTAACTATCAAATGACTTAGTCGTTCGATGGGATTAGTTTCTTAGGGTCAGCTTTTATTTGTTATAGCTATCATTTTATTAACTAGTTGCAGCCGTTGTTTCTTTCATTTCTGCCCAACGATCACGAGCCATTTGGATAATAGATGTTTCAACTGCAGACTTTTGTTTTTCAAGAACAGAGGAAAAATACTTCATAGCCTTTTGGTTGTCACCAATACGTCTTGAAAGCTCTCCTACTAAATATAAAATGCGGATTTCTGATACTTGGGTGCCACTATAATCTCCAGTAGAAAATGATTCTTCATACTCGCGACGAGATAATTTCATGAAACGAATTTCCTGTTCTTTATCTTTCTTCATTCGATATAGCCAAGTAATCCGCATATAAAGTCCTGCAATTGTAATATGTTTTTCTTTTTTTAAGGTAGCACTATAGCTTGCTAATTTGTAGGTTTGGATGGCATCGTCAATTGTTCGTTCTTCAGAGAATGTATGAGGTACCCAATTCGAACAAATTTTTTCTTTAATTTCATCTTGTGTACCTGGAGCGAAATATTTTGAAAAGTCCTTGGAAAATGCATATCCGCAGTGTGGACAAACGTATATATTGTAATAAAGGGCGTTTATTGAGTCCTCTGTGTAGGTAGGACAAAAATCTGTATCATATTCAGCAACTTTAATAAAGCGAGAACGAATTTTTTTAGTTGTGAAGGATTGTTTGCAAACGGGACAATCCATACTTTTGTCGTAGAGTGGTTGTAATTCTTCCATATTTTCCACCTTCTTTTTAGTTCGTAAGTTCTAGTTGTACGATTCGCGTATTGGGTTAATATGCCTATGTTTATTATAGCTAAATTTCACGATAATTGAAGGATGAAGGTCTGAAAAAAATAAAATAAATTGTTACAGGCAGGAATATTGAGCAAAAGAAAATGTTTCGTTTATACTAGTAATAGCTAGTGACTTCAATAAAAAGGAGGAAACAATGGATGAACAATATCATAACAATTACTGAAGCAGCAGCTTTTCAAATAAAGGAAATGATGAAACAAAATGAAGAAGAAGGTTCTTTCTTACGAGTAGCTATAAAAGGTGGCGGCTGTAGCGGCTTATCTTATGGAATGGCATTTGAGCATGAAGTTGGAGAAAAGGATCAACAATTAGAACAGCATGATATTAAAGTATTGATTGCTGGAGAGGATGCTCCTATTTTAAAGGGAACAATTATTGATTACCAACAATCCCTAATGGGTGGCGGATTTACCATTGATAATCCAAATGCAATCGCTACATGTGGTTGTGGGTCATCATTTAGAACAGCTGAAAATGCTGGCAAGCCAGAAAATTGCTAAAAAAGAAAAGCTTGATGTTTGGTGTATAAACACGAACATCAAGCTTTTTTTATTTAAAACATTGAAGAGCTGTGGACATGTGATATTTTTGCAGTTGGATCAGCATAAAGTTTTGCTTGGCTGACAGCAATCGGTGCTTCGCCAAATCCATTAATAATTAATTTAACCTTGCCATCATATGTTGCGATGTCACCGCAAGCATAAATTCCGGGAATATTGGTTTCCATTTTAGAATTCACGACAATACTATTTTTTTGGATTTCAAGACCCCAATCTTTAATTGGACCAAGGGATGAAACAAAACCATAGTTGCCAATGACAGCATCTACATCAATTGATTGTGTAGCTTCACCATTAGCTTCCTTGATGACTACTGTGCTAATTTGGCCATCTGTTTCAATAAATTCAACCGGGACAAATGGAGTTTTGATGTCTACTTTAGAATGTATTAAATTTTCAACACTATGCTCATGAGCACGGAATTTGTCACGTCTGTGAACAATTGTAACTTTTTCAGCAATCGGTTCTAGCATAAGTGCCCAGTCTACTGCTGAATCTCCACCGCCGAATACAACGACTTTCTTTCCTGCGAAATGATTTAAATCATTAATAAAGTAATGGAGATTTTTTCCTTCATATTTTTCGGCACCTTCAATTTCAATTCGACGCGGTTGGAATGCTCCATTACCAGCAGTAATAATAATGGTTCTGGAATAATGAATTTCTTTGTCTGTTGTTAGTTTGAAGGTACCATCATCTAGTTTTTCTACCCTTTGAACAGCTTGTTCTAAAGCAACCGTTTGCTCGAATTTGCTCATTTGCTCTTTTAAGTTGTTAATAAGCTCCTGTGCACGAACCTTCGGAAATCCTGCAATGTCATAAATGAATTTTTCAGGATAAAGCGCTGATAATTGACCACCTAATTGTGGTAGGCTTTCAATCATTTTTACAGATGCTTGTCTCATTCCACCGTAGAAAGCAGTAAACATTCCTACTGGTCCACCGCCTATTACAGTAATGTCGAATACTTCTTCATTTATTTCCATGCTTAATCCCTCCATATGATCATTTTGTTCTTTATCCCAATATGAATATATTTTATGTATTTAACAAAATGATTGTTTTCTTTAAGAAATTTATAGAATGACATTAAAACGTTATCATTCAAAAAGTTCCTTCCAATTCTACCATTTTATCTAATAATGAATTTCTCTGAAAAGTGTCGAAATTATTTCAATTTCAATGAAGTTTCAGAATTCTTTTACCCTATTCGAAAAATAGAAACGAAAAATATCTAAATTTAAACAATCTTGTTTTATGCTTGAAAAACTTATATAAAACGACTACTATTTAGGTAACTGAATATTAATTTTTCGTGAATTTTTTATTGACTTTTTGTAACGAAATGCGAACGTATGTATGGATATATAGATAGCGTGTATGCTTTCTTTTCGGAAAGCTAAGAGATTATGTAAAAGGTGGAGTACTTTTGAAAAAACCGAAAATCGTTGTACTGGGAGCAGGATACGGTGGTTTAATGACAGTTACAGCCTTGCAAAAAGCTCTGGATCAAAATGAGGCAGAAATTGTGTTAGTAAATCAAAACGACTATCATTATGAAACAACCTGGCTACATGCAGCTTCTGCAGGAACTGTTCATTATGATCGTGTTCGATATCCAATAACGAGCGTTATTAATAAATATAAGGTGAAATTTATCCAAGATACTGTTACCAAAATTATTACAAAAGAAAAAAAAGTCATTTTAAAACAAAGTGAAATTTCATATGATTATTTGGTTATTGGACTTGGATCTGAATCAGAAACATTTGGCATACAAGGCTTGAAAGAATATACTTTTTCTATATCAAATTTGAATTCAGCTCGAAGAATTCGAGAACATATTGAATGTCAATTTGCAACATATTCTGAAGCAAAGGAAAATAAGGATTCACAATTAACTTTTGTTGTAGGTGGAGCAGGTTTAACCGGAATAGAATTTCTTGGTGAATTAACTCAGCGTATTCCTAAACTTTGTAAAGAATATGATATAAATTTTGAAGATCTACGTATTTATTGCGTGGAAGCATCTTCAAAAATTCTTCCAGATCTTGATCCTGAATTAGTAGAATATGCTGTTTCCTATCTTAAGAGGAGAGGCGTAGAATTTAAAATTAATACTGCTATTAAAGGGGTTACTGAAAAAGGTATTATTGTAACAAAGGGTGAAGCTGAAGTAGAGGAAATTAAAACAAGTACGATTATATGGGCCGCGGGTGTTCGTGGAAATTCCGTTATAGAATCCTCGGGATTTGAAACAATTCGTGGACGAGTTAAAGTGATGCCTGATTTGCGTGTACCAGATTTTGAAGATATCTTCATCGTGGGTGACTGTACGTTCATTATTAATGAAGAAACGAATCGTCCCTACCCACCTACTGCACAGATTGCCATGCAACAGGGAGACTTAGTTGCTCATAATCTAGAAAAATTAATTCGTAATCAACCAGATTTAGAGACATTCGTATTCGATGATAAAGGCGAAATCTGTTCTTTAGGTCGTAATGATGCAGTTGGGATAATATTTGGTAAGAAGGTGAAGGGGAAAAAAGCTTCATTTACGAAGAAAATGGTTGAAAATCAGACATTATTTAAACTGGGTGGACCATCCTTAGTTGCTAAAAAAGGAAAGTTTAATATTCTTTAAGAGTTAGTCGCAAGTCGTTTGGTATATTGAACGAGGCGACTTTTTTATTGAAAAAAAGCAAGACTACACGAATGATTTTGGATAAAATATACATAAATTATTGGAGGAATTGATGATGCGGGAACGGTGTAAAAATGTCTGGTTAGCGGTGTCAGGAATTGTTATATCAGATACTGGTGAATGGCTCGTTGTTAATAAAAAATATGGAGGGTTAGAAGGTGTTTGGTCACTTCCAGCTGGGTTTGTAAAAGAAGATGAAACCGTTGATGAAGCGGTGGTTAGAGAGGTATTGGAGGAGACAGGCATTTCCACTCAAATGGAGGGTATTGTGGGAGTTAGAAGTGGAGTGCTTAAAGGGGAAATTAGTGATAATATGCTCCTGTTTTTACTAAAACCTTTAAATATGGAAGTTTCAACACAGCTAGAAGAGTTATATGAAGCAAAATTCATCCAACCAGAGGCTCTATTAAATGAAGGAAAGTGTTCAGTTCTATTACAAGAAGTGCTTTCATATCAATTAAAACCATTGCAAGTGCGTAACGGAATCAATCCAGGGGATCATTTCGGCTATAACTCCTTTAAATTGTTTATCTAATGAGGTGTGAAGTTTAATTCACTAATCATTGACTTGTAACTTCCATTTTATTACACTTGTGGTATGAATTGATAAGGGGGGGCTACAAGAATGCCATTGCCAGTCTTATTTATCTCAATTGTATTATTTTTCGTCCTTTTTTTCGGGATTGGTTTTTTACTTAATATGTTATTCAGATCTACATGGATTATGGTCATTTTATTTCCAATAGTAGCCATCTTAATTGTTAATAAGTTGAAGCTTATCGAATACTTTAGTAAGCCGTTTGAATCATTAAAACTATTGGGCATGAACTTCGCAGCCCTACATTCTGCAGATATTATCATTTTATCAAGTGGACTTTTAGGTGGAGTATTAGCTGGAGTCACTATAAAGACATTAAGGAAAAAAGGCTATCAAATGTTTTAAGAGAGTAGAGCTAGAAGAATTTTCGTAGATGATCTCGGGAGGAAACCGAGGTCTTTTTTAAGTTATGGCTATGTTAAATATTATTGTTCGAATACTTTAAAAATCCTGAAATTCTGCTTAATAAAAGATTAAAGTTGCATTAAAAAGCCTAAGATTTAAAGAAAGGCATGCTACATTATAGTGGGGTGTATGAAGAAGAAATGTTAAAAAGAAATCATACATGGTCACTTAGCTTCCTATCATGCAAGTAAAGGAGGGGCTTACGATAAAACGAATTTTAGTTGTAGAAGATGAAAAGCAAATCGCTAAAGTTTTAAAGATAGAACTTGAATATGAAGGATATGAAGTAGATGTTGCTTATGACGGTAAAAGAGGACTAGAAGCTGCTTTGCAGGAAAAACTAGATTTAATTTTACTGGATGTCATGTTACCTGAGTTGAATGGTATTGAAGTATTAAGAAGAATTCGAAAAGAGAATAACATCATCCCGATTATTTTATTAACAGCACGCAATTTGACGATGGACAAGGTAACGGGCCTTGATCAAGGAGCAAATGATTATATAACGAAGCCATTTGAAATGGAGGAGTTATTAGCAAGAGTACGTTCTTGTCTTCGGCAAACTTCAATTGCTGTAGAGGTAAAAGAACAAAAGGACTCTATACTGTCTATTTTCGATTTACAGATTAATCTTGATACTAGAGAAGTGAATAGAAGTGGTTCTTCCATAGCACTTACCCCAACAGAATATGACTTGCTCGTCTATTTACTTTCCCATAAAAATAGAATTGTCACTCGTGAAAATATATTACTGAATGTATGGGGATATGAATATGAGGGAGATACGAATGTCATTGATGTTTATATCAGACATTTAAGAAAGAAAATCGACGAAGGATTTTCTAAAAGTATTATTCAAACAGTAAGAGGAATTGGGTATACAGTCAGGGAGAGTTAAACATGAAAATCACGACAAAAATTAATTTTATCACGACTGCTTGGGTTGTTTTCGTATTGCTAGCAGTAAATGTTATTGTTTATGTTTCTTTTATGAAAATTAGTGTGAAAACCGAAGGCGAAACTTTACAACAGAAAGCTAGCGATATGATAGAGGCAATTAATTTATATGATTCTTCTGAGATATTGGAAGGAAAATTAACGCCTTATTTAACGAATCATTCCTTTATTCGGGTTATTCAGCCACATTCTGGTATTACAACTGAAGTGACGAATGATCATGTTTTGACTAGAAAAATTAAAGGGGAATTTTCTAAGAAGACTGAATGGGAAAGACATACCATTAGAGTGAAACAAAAAGAAGAACAAATATTAGTTGTTCGCGTACCAATCAAAATGAATGGACAGATTACAGCCACTTTAGAAATTGGCGAGAAATTATTAGGGCTTGAGTTAGGAAAGGATATCTTACTTTCCATCCTCGTATTTTGTACGGTTTTAGGAGGAATTATTTCTCTGCTTGGAGGAAAATGGATATCTAGTATGATGATGAAGCCTGTCTCTAATATGATTAATGCCATGGAAGATATTGAACAAAGTGGTATACCTAAAAGAATTACCATTCAAAAAGATACAAAGGATGAATTGCAAAAAATGGTGGAAACATTCAATCGGATGATTGGAAGATTAGAAGCTAATTTAGAAAAACAAAAGCAGTTTATTTCAGATGCGTCTCATGAAATCAAAACTCCGATAACCGTTATTAAAAGTTATGCTGACCTTCTACGCAGACGGGGGATACAAAACGAAGAAATTACACTAGATGCTATCGAAACTATTTATTCAGAATCAACGAGAATTCAAAAAATGACAGAGAGATTTCTTGATTTAGCGAATACAGATTTGGAAAATAGTTTAGACATCAAATACATTCCTCTCTTATCAATATGCGAGAATATCGTGATTCAGCTTAAAGAAGCCTATCAAAGAGAAATATTTATTCATTGTAAGCAACATTCTCTGATGGTGTTGGCGGATGAATTAAAATTACGACAAACCATTATTATCTTACTTGATAATGCTATAAAATATAGCACTGAAACAATTGATATGTACTTAGACGAAAATGAGCATTTCACCATTATTAAGGTGAAAGATTATGGAATTGGAATTCCTGAGGTTGAAATTAATAATATCTTTGAGCGCTTCTATCGGGTAGATAAGGCAAGAAGCCGAGCGACAGGTGGTACAGGCCTAGGACTTGCTATTGCCAAAAATATAATAAAGCAACATAAAGGGAAAATTGAAGTGAAAAGTAGTGAAGGTAAAGGAACGGAGATAACGTTATATTTACCCAGGATTAACGGGTAGTACTTCTCAAACTTTACCTAAATGAAAGGAACGATTGTAGGAGTGATTAAATTATTTCTAGGGAGTTTTCTAATAATCGTATGTATTGTTCTTTGTTATGCTGTTATCCCGACAATCCTAATTCGAGTCAGTGGGAGGGGAATAACAAAAAACATACAGAGAAAGGGAATTGCATTGACTTTTGATGATGGACCCCATCCTGAATATACACCACAATTACTGGACCTTTTACAAAAGTATGGGATAAAGGCTTCATTTTTTGTAGTAGGAAGTAAAGTGAAGAGAAACAGCGAGATTATTAAACGGATGCATCGAGAGGGTCATACGATTGGAATTCATCATTACAACCATATTTCAAGTTGGATTCTCTCGCCCATTCACTTGCGAAAACAGCTAATGATGACAGAAAAGGCTATTCATGACTGTACGAATGGAGAGGTTCTTTTTTATCGTCCACCATGGGGACATTTTAATTTATTTTCGAGGATGGTAAGTAAGAAATATCATATTATCATGTGGTCGAATATCTTCGGAGATTGGAAGGTAGAACGAAGTAAAAATACTCTCCTTCATCAATTACGTACAACGACTACTGCTGGTTCAATCCTATTGCTTCATGATAATGGGGAAACCTTAGGAGCTGATTCAGAAGCGCCTCATTATATGATAGAAAATTTGGAAATTTTTATTAAAGAAAGTATAGATAAAGGAATCCAATTTATAACTTTAAAGGATCTATTATGAGTGTAGAAACAATCTTACAATACATTGATATATATGGATACATCATTATTTTTCTATTTCTGTTCTTTGGAATTGTAGGAATTCCTGCTCCAGAAGAATCCCTTTTATTTTTAATTGGCATATTACTTGTCCATCATCAGCTTATGGTTGGTTGGGCTTTGTTAAGTGCCGTTTTGGGAGCTTATAGCGGGATGCTCACAGCTTATATATGTGGTAAATATATTGGACTTCCTTTTATTAATAAATACGGAAAGTATGTTGGAATTACGATTGGTCGCTGGGGAAAAGCCCAAAATGCCTATACGAAAAATGTTAAGAAGACCATTGTATTTGGGTTTTATATACCAGGAATCAGACAAATAAGTCCATACTTTGCAGGAATGGCTAAGACACCATTTTTTCAGTTTTCCATGTTTTCTCTTTTAGGTACACTACTTTGGATTGTTCCTTATATAGGGGCGGGGTATTACCTAGGAAAGGTATTTCATATTAATCCGGACTATGTGGCATATTTAAGCATTCTATTTATCATTATTTTTTTCTTATACGTTTTCATCTCATATATAAGGAATAAACGGAAATAAAAGATTATTTGTCTAAAAATGCTCTTAAAATTGGATTAAAAATTCATTAAAAAAGAGGGATTCCCAAAAAATAGTGTTACATTGAAACTGTGATCAGACTTAAGCCTCTGTTCCAGTCTTTTTTTTAGTTAAAGAAAGATTACTTATAGACAGGAGAAATATAGATGAAAAAGATACTTTTTTTACCTCTCCTACGCATGCAATCAGGACATCATCAGGTAGCTGAGGCAGTAATGAATATGTTTCAAAAGCATACAGAAGAATTTATTTTAAAGAAAATAGATTTATTAAGCTATACAAATGAATCACTAGAAAAAATGATTACAACTGGCTACTTAAAGTGGATTCGCTATGCACCGGGAACGTATAGTCATGCCTATAAAAATCTTTTTTATGACTCACCAACAAAGGATCATATAGGCAAGTGGTATCAACCTTTTTTCTTGAAAAAAATGGAGCAGTTATTAGCGGAGGAAAACCCAGACTTAATTGTATGTACACATGGTTTTCCATCCTCTCTATTAAGTCAATTAAAAATGAAGGGGAAATGCAATGTTCCTATCATCAATGTATATACTGATTTTTTTATTAATAATGTGTGGGGGAAAGAAGGAATTGACCTTCACCTTTTACCTAGTAAAGAAATCAAAGCGGAACTTTTAAGAAATCATCATATTCCGAAACAAAAATTAATCGTTACGGGTATACCTGTTCATGAAGAGATTTCCGAAATTTCTTATAAAATAAAAAATGGGGATAGGCCGCAGATTTTAATATCTGGAGGAAATAGTGGTCTTGGTGGGATTTCAAAATTATCGAATGAATTAAAAAAAGCTTCTCATTATGATTTCCTAGTACTTTGTGGGAATAATAAAAAACTATATAATGAAATTCTTTCATGGAATGTAGAGCATATTAAAGGATTGCCCTATATATCATCAAGAGATGAAATGAACAAACTATATGATCAGGTAGATGCGATTATTACAAAACCGGGTGGCGTAACTGTAAGCGAAGCACTACGAAAAAGATTGCCTATATTTGTCCATTCTGTGCTTCCTGGTCAAGAACAAATTAATCTGCACTTTTTAAAAAGTAAAAAGCTTGTGTTTGAACTTGATCAGAAAAAGTCATTGGAGGAACAATTGTTTAATACGTTAAATCATGGTAAAAAAATGGGTCGTTGGTATGAAGCTATAGAATCCTATCATAAGGGTATAGAGATAGAAGAATCGCAGAAAATAGTAGAGGTGATAGAGAATCTTCTTCATCATAAACGGAAGGTCATTCATCCTGCTTAGTTGAATGGACATGATGATGGACAAGCAAGAAAGGTGAAGCAATTGTGGGTAATCTAACAGTATATCTCGACCAGTTTGGATATATCGTCTTGTTTTTTGCACTCATGCTCGAATTACTAGCTCTTCCATTTCCAGGTGAAGTTCTTATGGGATATAGTGGATTTCTTGTTTTTCAAGGTCATTTAAATTGGATGCTCAGCATTTTAATAGCTGGAGTTGGAACTTCTATTGGTATGACACTTTCTTATTGGATTGGCTATCGATTAGGGACACCTTTCTTTAAGAAACATGGTCATCGGATTCATATGGGTCCGAAACAAATGGAAAAAATTTCTCGTTGGTTTAATGTGCATGGGAACAAGTTATTGATTATTGCGTACTTCATTCCAGGTATTAGACATATTACAGGGTATTTTTCGGGTATTACTCGCATTTCGTTTAGGTCATATGCATTGTTTGCGTATAGTGGCGCTTTTCTTTGGGTGTCGGTATTTATTACACTTGGTAAAATTTTAGGACCTCAGTGGGAGCAGTTCCATACTTCGATTAAAAAATATCTCATAATAGGAAGTATCATAGCTGTTATTGTTGTGGTAGCTATTTATTTATACAAGAAATACAAAGAATCTCTGATCAATACTGTGATTAGAATTTTACATTACATTTTAACATCCATTCGTTCCCGTAATCGGGTAGCGCTTCTATTATTAGGAACAACTTTGGTCACTGCGGGCCTTGTAGTTTTGATGATTGGGCTGACCCAAGATTTTATGGGTAATGAGTTTAATAATTTTAATGAAGTGACTCGTGTATTAATTTCGTTGATTTTTACGATAGAATGGGCGGGGGTTATGGATGTATTCTCCTTTTTGGGATCAAGAACGGTTCTTCTTGCACTTATCCTTTTTGCATTATGTTGGATTGGGTGGAAAGGGCGTAATAAAAGTATTGAACTAATATCCCTTGCCATTGTTGTGATTGGTGGTGAACTGTACGAAGAAGCCTTAAGGATGATTTTTCATAAGTTATCACCCATTAATCAGTCAATAATGGATCAACTGGTGTATTCTTTTCCTAGTGAACAGTCCTTAATGACCGCTGTTATTTATGGGTTTTTCGTGTTTATTTTTGTTCGTCACTTACGAAAAATGTGGTTGCACACTTTTGTCCCATTAGTTGCTTTATTCCTGTTGATTTTTATTGCTATTAGTCGTTTGTTTATACAGGTTGAATTACCAAGTGATGTAGTTGCAGGCTATGTATTTGGCGGAGTATGGCTTGGTTTAAATATACTCCTTCTTGAAATTCTCCGGTTGTTAAAAAGTATTGATACAGCAGCCGTGAAATGAAAAATTTGTATGCTTAGCTTTGTTATGTTGTTCTTATAGATACTTAGTCTTATTTTTGAAATCACTTCACTTCTATGAATAATTTCTTTTTCTAAAGGAAAGGAATAATGGATGTGAGAGGAGTGAAGTCTTTCTTTGAGGACTGGAATCTATATAATAAAGCGGTTGATTATAGTAGTCGTGTTTTTATTAGCAATCCAAACTACTATTGAGCATGTGACAGGAGCGCCAATACAAATGCTTTATAATAGTAGAGTGAACACACCAATGGCTGCATCATCCGAAGCAATAGAGGTAACGCAAACATTAGAGAGTACATTAGATTTCTCAAAATATCCAAAACATCAGGTAGTAGCAACTGGATATACAGCTGGGGTTGAGTCAACTGGGAAAAATCCCACTAACCCTGCGTATGGCGTAACTTACTCCGGTGTAAAAGTGAAAAGAGATTTATATTCAACGATTGCCGCAGATCTGAACGTCTTTCCGCTTGGAACGATCCTGTTCGTTCCAGGGTATGGCTATGGGGTAGTAGCAGATACTGGGAGCGCAATTAAGGGAAATCGGCTCGACCTATACTATGAAACGGTGCAGGATGTTTATAATCAATGGGGTAAAAAAACAGTCGATGTGTATATTGTACAAAAGGGTAAGGGTAAATTGTCAGAAAACCAATTAAAAAGTTTAAATGAAGCGGAACATATGCAAGTATTTCGTCAACAAATCATTGGGAAAATATCAAAATAACAACGGGGGTGTCCCATAAGTCATTTTTTCGACTATTGGATACCTCTTTTCATGTTTAAGAATGCTGAAATATCAACATTCTTGATTTTTAAATTCCTATGGACTTGCCCTTTTTGGACATCCCCTTGCCTGATGAAACCCCGAACAAAGTCCTGCAAACTTAGCTGAAGGACTTTTGGCATGATGAAACCTCGAATAAAGTCCTTCAAATCAAAAAGAAGGACACTTTGTCTGCTACGTTCATAGACCCTACACAAACAAAAAAGCATCGTAAGAAAAACGGTTCATTTTCCTTACGATGCTTTACCTTTTTAGGGACTTATCGGACAGCCCTGTTTTATTGCTTTGTTAAAAACTAGGTTCTAACGAAAATTCCTCAGGATGAAGAATATGTGCAAGCTTTGCTAAACCTTCAAGTAATCGTGGTGAAGGTCTGCAATACAAAGGCTCTTCCATAACTAAAATTTGGTTATTATTTAGTGCCTTAATGTCTGACCAATTTGCTCGTTTTTGAACAAGCTTTGGATTGATTTTTTTTAATGGAACTCCAACCCAAGCTAAGCATACATAATCTGGATTACGCTTAACCACTTCTTCAGATGAAGTCATGATACTGGCTAAGTCTACATCTTCAAAGAGATTGTAGCCACCAGCCAGTCGACTGATTTCAGTTAACCAATTTACGCCTCCAGGAGTGAAAAGTGGATTTGGCCACCACTCCCAATAGAGTGACGGTTTATTTTCAATTTTTTCAGCAATCGTTTTGTAATGTAGAATGGTTGCTCGAAAATGATTAGCCTGAATCTCTGCTTTATCAGCTAATCCTACGGCGCTCCCTAGTATAAGTAAATCATTAGCAATATCTTCAAGAGACTGCGGGTTAAAGGTAAGATGTGGTATGCCACGCTCTTCTAAACCCTCAATATTCTTTTCCATACCAGGTACACTGAGTGAAGCCAATACTAAATCGGGTTCTAATTCTTGAACGAGATCCAGGTTGATAGATAAATCTGGACCGACCCGGGGTAAGGCCTGGATAGAAGCAGGCCAATCAGAGTAATCATCAACGGCAATTAATTGATCTTCTATTCCTAGATAGGTACATAGCTCTGTATTACTAGGACATATTGAAATTATTTTCATTAGGTTCATCCTTTAAAAATAAAATGATGGAGAATAATAGCAATTAGTGCTCCAGTTAGGGCACCAAAAAATACTTCAATTGGTTTATGACCAAGCAATTCCTTTAGTTGACTTTGTTTTTGCTTTTCTTCATTTTTTTGCCAATTTTTCACTTGATCCACTAATAAATTAAAATCAGTAACGAGCTGATTTAAGACAACAGCTTGTTTTCCAGCTTGCCATCTAACGCCAGTTGCATCAAACATAGTAATAATCGCAAACATCGTAGCTACTGCAAAAACTGGAGAATCAAGTCCTGCTTCAATGGCTACTGCGAATACAAGTGCTACCACAGCGGCTGAATGTGAACTTGGCATGCCTCCAGTGGAGGTGAGTAAGGACCAATCCACTTTCTTATAAATTATGTAATGAATAGGAACCTTGATAAATTGAGCAAATAAGATGGCGATTATGGCAGCCATGAGTGGAAAATTGAAAAATATGTCCATCTTAAACTCCTTTCTGATAACTTATATAAGGTATAATACTTACTTCAATAAAAAGATGTCGATTCCTGCTTATTATACTCATTAGTATGTCTAATGTGGAAAATTAGCTATAATAAAATAGAAGGTTGAGGAGGAATAAATATGTTTACAGTTCAAAAAAGTATTGATTTAACTGAAAGCGCTGAGTGTCTATTTATTGGTGTGTTTGATACACCGATTAAACTAAAAGGAATAGGCCAATTAGCAGATGAGAAGATGGGCGGCCAGTTAACAGAGTTAGTAAAAGCAGGAGAAATTTCAGCAAAGAAAAAGTCGATATCGATTGTACATACATTAGGCATGTTAGGTGCAAAAAAATTACTCTTTATTGGGTTAGGAAAGGAAAAAGAATTAACGTTTGAATTATTGCGTGAAGCATTTGGGAAAGCGAGTAAAACGGTTCAATCTTCACGTGTGACATCACTATCGATTGCACTTGACACATTCATAACAGAAAAAGTGGATTTTTTAGATGCGGCACATGCTTTTGCTGAAGCGTTTGAGTTAGCCACTTATAAATTTGCTGGCTATAAGCAAAAGGCGAATATTGCTGAGAAAAAAATTACATCGTTTACGATTTATAGTGAGGGTGATCGAGAAGAACTTACAGCTTCCTTACATGTTGGACGTGTATTTGGAAAAGCAACCAATTCAGCACGTACACTTGTGAATACACCAGGAAATTTGCTTACTTCAACTGATTTGGCCAATTATGCTGTGGATTTAGCTAATCGATACAATTTTGAAGTGGAAATTCTTGAAAAAGAGGATATGCTCAAGCTTGGTATGGGTGCGCTACTCGCAGTAAATCAAGGTTCTGTTGAACCACCCAAAATGATTGTTTTGAAATATCAAGCTAAGAATGAGTGGAAAGATGTTATTGGATTAGTAGGAAAAGGGATTACGTTTGATACAGGTGGCTATTCGTTAAAATCAAAAACGGGCATTGTTGGAATGAAAACAGATATGGGTGGTGCGGCTGCTGTTTTAGGAGCGATGGAAATCATCGGTGAACTAGGACCTGAACAAAATGTTGTGGCAGTCATACCTTCAACAGATAATATGATTAGTGGTCAAGCGTTTAAGCCAGATGATGTGATTACATCAATGAATGGGAAAACGATTGAGGTATTGAATACGGATGCAGAAGGACGTCTTGTGCTAGCTGATGCCGTGACATATGCGAAACATCATGGTGCGAATTATTTAGTAGATGTTGCAACCCTTACTGGAGGAGTTATTACCGCACTTGGTAATGATATGACAGGTGTTATGACAAATAACGAAGCTTTCTATGAGCAAGTGCTACATGCATCGTTTGAAGCGGGTGAGCCAATGTGGCGTTTACCGATTACAGAAAAGGATAAAGAGCGAGTACGCAACAGTAAGATTGCAGATTTAAACAATTCTCCTGGTGGTGCTGGCCATGCGATTATGGGTGGCGCCTTTATTGGTGAGTTTGCCGAAGAAACACCTTGGGTGCATCTTGATATTGCAGGAACATCTGTGACCACAAAAGCAAATGATTTAGGGGACTCAGGGGCAACAGGAGTTATGACCCGTACATTAGCACTGCTTGTAGAACGATTTGGGGAAGACGATTAGAAAAGCGGAACCGGCTTGGTCAGCTCGAGAAGAAAATAGGGAGGGGCTTAAAAAGGCGTTTTTTGCCTTTTAAAGACACTCATCTTTTTCACAGGGAGCTAGACAGAGAAAGGTGGAAGAGGAGGATTGGCTAAAGTCGCCATGGCCTTATGTTTTCGCAGCTCTGACCCGCATCCGTGCGGGCCGCCGTTCAGCGACGTACGGACTGAGGATCTATGAAGTATTATTGATAACCAAAGCCAATTTTAACATCAAGCTTTGGTTACTTTTTTTATTAAAATATTCTCTCACATTTGTATGATATTGTTAATTAATGGGCTTAAAACTCGATAAATTACCTTAGTTCGTATACAATATTCTAAATAGACTAGGAATTTAAAAATTTATCCATTTTAAGCTGACAATTACATGACAAAGGTCTTCACCTGTTTTGGGATGAAAATCAAGTCGAATGCCATCAGGATTATACAAAATATCAGGAACAGTTTGTACTCCAGTTTGCTGTATCATTGCGGTTACACGTGCCTTATTTGATTCTTGTGCAGCTGCCATAACACGCTTTGAAAAGGACTCTGATTGAGCAAGTGTATCAACTACCTTTTTTGCATCCTCTAATAAAGTCTGTGAAAATTTGGCGGATTTTATAAACAAATCCGGGTTTGCATGTGATGATGGCCGATTGTTATCGGAAATTGTCGTTCGGTATAGATGTTCATAAGTAATAGGAAAAAGCGAATCATTAATTTGTGGAAGCTTCTCCAATAAGTTTTTCCCCCTTTATATTTATTTTTATTTAAACTATGTATATAGGTAGAAGTTTATGAATCGGAAAATTTTTTAATTGTATTCTCATCTAAATTGACGTATATTGTTTATCGTTATATACTAACTTACATAAAGTAAGTATACAGTTCAAAGTTAAGAATCGTGAAATTTTTTAGACGCGGTATAAGTTTACTTAATACACATTTCTAATATAAATTACAAAAAAGGTGATTAGGCTATGGAAATAACAAAACAAGTAAAAGACCTTTTAATAGATAAAATGCAAATGATTCATACACCTGGAAAAGCTGATTTATGTCTTGTTGGACCTGTAAAACAATCTTCCGTTTTAGTCTATGGTGACTTTGCTAATAGGGATGATGCGCTTGTTCGGATGCATAGTATTTGTCATACAGGGGATATTTTTGGAAGTAGACGTTGTGATTGTGGCTATCAGCTTCATGAATCGATGAAGATGATTGTTGAACATGGCTGCGGGGCAATTTTTTATCTGGCTAATCATGAAGGGCGAGGTATTGGATTATTCTCCAAGTCATTGGCTTATCTTTTACAAGAAGAAGGCTATGACACAGTTGAAGCCAATCATGCACTTGGCTTTGAAGATGACACTCGTTCTTATGTGAATGCTATTCGTGTCTTAGAATCATTGAGAAGTAAACCAGTAACTCTTATTACAAATAATCCTAAAAAACTTGAAGCATTACGCGCTCGAGGTTTGACAGCTAATAAGCATATTCCACTATGGGGTGGATTGACAGAAGATAACAGTTTCTATTTAAATACGAAGGTTAAGAAATCAGGTCATATTGGCCTTGAGCATCCTAGTATGATTGTATAAGGAGTAGTGAAGAAGATGTATACAGATGAGTATTACATGCAGCTAGCCCTTGATTTAGCCGAGAGTGCAAGAGGAAAAACGAATCCAAATCCACTTGTTGGAGCTATTATCGTAAAAGATGGCGTCATTGCCGGAACAGGGATTCATCGAAAAGCAGGCGAGCCACATGCTGAGGTTCATGCGTTTCGAATGGCAGGTGAATATGCAAAAGGAGCGACGTTATATGTAACGTTAGAGCCATGTTCACATTATGGTAAAACACCACCTTGTGCAAATCTCGTCAAGGACTCTGGTGTGAGTCGTGTAGTCGTGGCAATGCAAGATCCGAATCCAGAAGTGGCAGGTAGAGGGATCGAACTGATTCGGAATGCGGGAATTGAAGTGGAAGTAGGTGTATTGGAGGAGAAAGCTAAACGCTTAAATGAGCGTTTCATCCACAATATGCTTACTAGTCGTCCTTTTGTGATTTCAAAGATGGCGATGACATTAGATGGGAAGCTTGCTACACATACTGGTCATTCAAAATGGATTACAGGTGAACAATCACGCTATACGGTTCATCAATTGCGGAATGAAGTAGATGCTATCTTAGTAGGAATTGGGACGGTGTTAGCTGATAATCCTTCCTTAACGACAAGACTACCTGAGGGTGGCGGTAAGAATCCGATTCGAGTGATTTTAGATAGTGAACTACGTACACCACTCGATGCCAATGTAGTGAAAACAGATGATGCGCAAACAATTATTGTCACTACTGAGCAGGTAGATGAAGAAAAATTGGATGCTTTACGCGATAAAAATGTTGAATTTATTTTTTTATCAAAGAAAGAAACAGGGCTAGACTTAGATGCGTTGCTTACAGAGTTATATAAAAAAGGGATTACTCATTTATTAGTAGAGGGGGGCAGTGAAATCAATGCCTCATTTATGAGAGCAGGTTTCATTGATAAATATTTGATTTATATAGCTCCTAAGTTGCTAGGCGGTAGAAATTCATTAACACCTGTTACTGGATATGATGTCGATCAAATGGATGAGGCGTTGAATGTTACGTTTGAAAAAGTAGATAAGATTGGTGATGATTTATGCATAACCGCTTATCCGAAACTTGGTGAGGAAAAATGATTTATCAGGCAGATGTATGTATTGTGGGGGCGGGTCCAGGTGGGGCGCTCCTTGCTTATTTGTTAGCGAAAAAGAATGTTTCTGTTGTCTTAATCGAACGTCATGCAGAGATGGCCAGAGAGTTTCGTGGTGAACATTTAAACGAAGAAGGAGAAGCCATATTAAAAAAATATGGATTATTTTCTGCTGTTGAAGAATTAGGTTTATTACGAATGGAACAAATCGAATACTGGAATCAAGGAAAATTAGAAAAAAAAGTTTTTCCAGATTCGAAGATTGGCCATTTAGGGATTCATGTACCTCAGGGACATTTATTAACTGTTTTGCTAAAGGAAGCTAGGAAGTACGATGATCAATTTACTCTTTTGCTGAATACAAAAGTAAATGAGCTGTTAAAGGATGAGTCAGGACGTGTTTATGGTGTGAAAGCCTGGCAAGATGAGCAGGAAATAACAGTTGAGAGTGAGCTTATAATTGGAGCTGATGGAAGATTTTCGACCGTTCGTAAACAAGCAGATATTGATGTGAATATAAGAAAGCATGGGTATGATTTACTTTGGGCAAAAATCCCTGCACCTGAGGGATGGGAACCATGTATTAAAAACGCTCTTGTTGATGGACATCAGCTATCATTGTTTACACAAGCAGGAGGATTTGTTCAGATTGGCTGGAATATTAAAAAGGGTTCCTATCCAGAATTGCGAAAACAGCCCTTTAAGCCATTTATTGATCAACTTGTTCAAGTTTTTCCTTCCCTTGAACAGTCAGTGTCAAAACATATTCAATCATGGCAGGACTTTGTTTTGCTAGATGTGTATAGCAGTGAATGTGAACTTTGGGGTAAAGACGGTGTCGCTTTGATTGGGGATGCAGCTCATACGATGACTCCGACTGGCGCCTTTGGTCTAAATAGTGCGCTAAAAGATGCAGATGCGTTAGCGCAGTTTATAAATAAGGATAAAATTGAAGAGCTATCGTTAATCAGTTGTGCTACCGAGCGAAAAAAGGAAGTAGCAAAATTACAAGCAATTCAAGTAGAGATGGAGGAATCTTTTGCTTCACAATTTGTGGTGTTAGGGGGATTATCTTGAGATTTGGGTTTGACATTGATGATACACTCATTGATTTGCGAGGATATGCATTTCAATTATATAATAAAAAATTGAATCAAAATGTCGGCTTAGAGGTCTTTCAAGCGATGAAGACGCTTCAAATTCATGAAGCCTTTGGGTTGGATGCTAAAGCGGGTGGAGAGCTTTGGAGCAGCTTGATGGATGAAATTTATTATTCCGACTGTGCGGCTTTTGACGGAGCGTTAGATATGTTACAAGAGCTTGATCGTGAGGGGCATGATATATTCTATATTACAGCACGCAAGCCAGAGCATTGTGAGCGTACAAGAAAATGGTTGAAAGATCACGGCTTCCCCGTTCGGGATGAGCACTTTTACTGCGGGATGAAAGATGAGGAAAAAATTGAAACCATCCTGCACTTACAATTAGATTACTATTTTGACGACAAACCAGCTGTACTAGAAACCTTGCTAGGCGTACCAACCAAAGTATATGCCTACGACAACTCCTATAACCAAGAAGTAAAAATACCAAGACTAAAACATTGGGAAGAATTAAAAGACTTGATTAAGTAACAGGTACTTTTAGGATTGTGGATATAATGTGGATAAGTTTGTGGATAAAAAAGCAGGGTGTCGGTTATGTGACACCCTGCTTTTCTTATATATTTAGGGGAATCTGTAAAAAAAAGAGTAGGAGATAGGTTGTCGAATAAGATAAATTCTAGCATAATAATAGAATGAGGAAGTTTTAGGGACGGAGATTCAAAATGAAGAATACATACTTTATCGGGTATTTTCCTTTTATTGCGATCGTTTTATTTAGTTTGTCTTTTGCAATATATTGCGAAGGACGGGTTATTGATTTATTTGTAAATTTAGGGCTATATCAAGGAATGAGAGAATTCTTTTCTGATGCAGGGATTAAACTCGCTTTATTAGTCGTTTTGGTTCTTCTCTTTTTTATGCTTTTTGCTGCTTTGAAATTAATATCCGATACAATTATAGAAGTATCGCTGCTACTTTTCTCAAAAGACTCAGAGGGTACAGGTTTAAAAAGTATTCGAATGGGTGCAGTTGTTTATGTAATAGGAGCTTCGATTACTTTATGTAGTATTCAATCGTTGTTAGGATTACTAGCTATTTTTACTGCAACAAATCTGGTAGCTTTCATTTATTTTGTATATAAAATTATGCCAACGCTGAGTATAAGTGGTCTAGTAGGAATTATCTTTTTTCACATATTCATTTGGTCAACATTTCTATTAATCGTGGGTTATTCTTTATTAGCATTGTATAACAGCATTATGGATAGTTTACCTATCTGAACCTCTCATGACTAAAGTCACGAGTGTTCTCGACTATTTCATAAAAATTAAAATGCACAAGAGAGTTCGTATGTGAAATCTCTTGTGCAGATATTAATTGTTAGCATTTCGGGTTAGATGCTCGGATTGTTTTTTTGATTATACAAAGTATTAAAGTTTGAATAACTATAGTTTCCTTGTTCTTAACTTATTCTGCTTGTTGGCTAATATTTCGCCATATTTGAACCTGTGGAGAACCACTGGATAGGTATTCGATGTTAGCCGGAGTGTCTTTTCCTATCCAAACCCCAGTTGTATAATGATTGGTTAAACCTACAAACCAAAGATCTTTATAATCATTTGTTGTCCCCGTTTTTCCACCAATATATCCTGTTGGAAAATAGGCTCTTTTTGCTGTTCCACTTACCGTTACTTCATGTAAAAGCTGACGCATTTTTGTGACTGTTGATGGGCTCCATACCTGTTTAGGTGTATCTTTCCATTTATAAAGAGTGTTGCCTTGACGATTCGTAATTTTGGTAATCGCACGGGCTGGTTGATAACGGCCATCATTAAATGAAGTGAACGCTCTTGTAAGTTCAAGCGGACTCATCCCATAGGTGAATCCACCTATGGCTGCGGCTAATTGTTGATCTTGCTCTATTACTTTATTAAACTGGAACGTTTGTAAATACTTGAAGCTTGTTTTAATACCTGTAGCTTCAAGAAGACGAACAGCCGGTGTATTATAGGAACGCGCGAAAGCTCTTTTTAATGAGACCATTCCATAGCTTGATCCGCCATAGTTTTGTGGACAATAGCCGTTTTTACAATAGTTTGCACCGCTAACCTGTGAAGTAATGGATGCACCTGTTTCTTCAATATAAGGTGCGTAAACAAGCAAAGGTTTGATAGCAGATCCGGGCTGACGATAACTTTGATACGCTCGGTTAAAAGAATTTTTTTTATAATCCTTTCCCCCAATCAAAGAGACAAGCTTGTGCGTATGATGTTGTATAACCACGGTAGCTCCTTCGGTATTAGCAGATGCAATTCCATTATTTAGTGCCCTTTTTGCAACGGCTTGTAACTGTGGATCAAGGGCTGTGTGAATAGTCACTCCAGAGTTTAATAGCTTGGTTACCTTGTTATTCAATTGTTGTTCAGCTTTTTCACGAGTTGTTTGATTATTGCTTTTAAGCTTAGAAGTTAACCCCTCATTCGTTGCAACCAGTTCCTTTAACTCTTTATGCACATACGTTACGTAATCGGGAAATAGGTCAATTGATGAGCGAATTTTTAGGATGATTTTTTCTTGTACTAGCTGTTCATACTCTTTCTTTGTTAGCTTGTTTTCTTGGACCATTTGCTTTAAGATTCGTTCTTGCCGAGTTTTCGTAGCCTCAAAATTCTTTAACGGATTATATTTCTCGGGGTTATTTGGAATGGCAGCTAAAAAGGCCAATTCAGCTTTAGAAAGCTTCGTGGCTGGCTGACTAAAGTAATATTGAGAGGCTGCTTCTATTCCATACACACCATTGTTGAAGTATATCGCATTGATGTACAAGTCTAGTATTTCTTGCTTGGATAAAATTCGCTCCATTTGATAAGCGTATAGTAATTCTGTGATTTTACGATTGTAGGTTTTTTCTTGAGTTAAATACACATTACGGGCAAGCTGTTGAGTAATCGTGCTTGCACCTTGTTCGATTGAACTGCTGCTACTATTTATGAGCAAGGCTCGACTAATTGCAGCAGCATCGATACCGGCATGTTGGTAAAATTGTCGGTCCTCCGTAGCTATAAATATATCTTTCAAGAAAGATGGAATTTCATTATTCCTTAGATTGATTCGCTTTTTATTCAAGGAAATTTCACTTATGAGTTCTCCATTTTTATCCACCATATAACTTGTTTGTTCTAAATGAATAGAGTCACGAGAAATTTTATCATCTAGAACTTTGTGGAGGCCCTCTGCCTTTGTCCATTCTTGGTAAGCTAGAAAAATAAGCATCATAAAAATGGGAACAACTGAAATAATGAGCAGATAGCCGATAAACTTACGCATAGTCTAACTTCCTAACTAATATATTTGTAATATGGTAATTAATTAAAAAAGTACGTAGATAGCCTAAGTATACCTGAAAAATAAAACAAAAGACGATGATATTATCTTACTTTTAGAAAATTATGTATAAATAGATGAAATCAACTAAAAGCTTACAACTTTTTCTGCTATAATAATCGAAAAGAAGATCCCGTAAATCAATAAAAAAGAGGTGAATTTTGTGGAAGAGCAACATCAACAATATGTATTTATAGACTTTGAATTTACTATGCCTGAAGGAAGAGCTAATCCAGTTGGGTTTTATCCGGAAATTATTGAAGTTGGCTTTGTCTCTGTGATTAATGATACGATTCAGGATCAATTTTCATCATATGTGGTTCCGAAAAAGTTTACGACATTAACGGATCGTTGTAAGAAATTTTTAAACATTGATCAAAATCAAATTGAAAGTGGCATATTATTTGAAGAATTGGTGGGACATTTAACAAAAGTAAATACAACTTATCCAACAACTGTTGTAACTTGGGGCAATATGGATATGAGAGTGTTGAAGCAAAACTGCCATAAAGCGAACGTAGAGTTTCCTTTTACGGGTAAGCAAGTGGACCTTTGTATGGAGTATAAACGTTTCTTCGGAGACCAAAATCAAACAGGTCTATGGAAAGCTGTCCAAGCTTATGGGAAAGAAGGGACTGGCAATCATCATCGAGCGCTAGATGATGCTTTAACGACTTATAATATCTTCAAATTAGTAGAACAAGACAAAAAATATATGGAAAAACATGAGCCTACAACAATTGGTGATCGTATCGATCTGTCACAAGTATTGAATCATTTAGCATTATAAAAGCCAAATCACTTAAATGTTGATTTGGCTTTTAATGTACGATCAGAACTTAGGTCTTACCTTTAGGTACATTGACTTTCGTCATTAGGGCGACAAGCCGTGTTTCTTAATGTTATTTAAAATAATCCGTTTCTAATTCTTCTAGTTGTTGTAAACTAAAACGGTTGAATTCATTATCTATTTCCATCAGATTCTCTTTCATGGTTGTCACAGCTTCTTTAAGGGATGCTTGATATTCAGGAATGTCTCCTTCATACGGTTTAACCATGTTTTTTGGAACATTTGTTTGTTCACGAAAGCTGAGTGCTCGGCGTTGATGAAAAATAGCTACATCTGTTTGTTTTGGATTATGTAAATCTCCCTGCATAGGATGCTTCAAAACTGCTAATATTCTTACTAAATATGCGCTGTTACGATCCTCAGTGACTTCTCCTATATATTTTCCTGTTTTAGTTATTGCTGTAACGATATCACCAATCTGAACTTCCACTACTGGCATGTTTTTTCCACCTTTCAATTTCGACCTAATTATATGATACATAAATCATGAAGTTATTAAAAATAGAATGATTTCATTGCTAATCGGATGCCTTGTATTTTTCGTATTTTCTTCGCAAGCTGATCAAGCCAGTTGCGCTTTTCCTATAAAATCGTGTAGAGTTTACAAATGAAGGTGATCTAGATTTTTATTTACTGAAAATGATGGAAAGAAGGTACATAATAATGGCAGAATTCCCACAGTTAACGACTGAAGTACTTGAAAATGAAAAAGCTGTTCTAATGCAAACGACTCTAGGAGATATTAAAATTAAATTATTCCCAGAAATTGCTCCAAAAACAGTAGAAAATTTCTTAACTCATGCTGAAAATGGATACTACGAAGGGATTATTTTTCATCGTGTAATTAAAGATTTCATGATTCAAGGCGGCGACCCAACTGGAACAGGTATGGGTGGTGAAAGTATTTGGGGTGCACCTTTTGCAGATGAATTCTCAATGAATGCTTTCAACCTACGTGGTGCGCTTTCAATGGCAAATGCCGGTCCAGGAACAAATGGTAGCCAATTCTTCATCGTACAAGCTTCCCGTGTAGATGTACGTATGGGAGAACAAATGAAACAAGCAGGTTACCCTGAGGAAATCATTAAAGCTTACATGGAACAAGGTGGTACACCATGGCTTGACCATAAGCATACTGTTTTCGGGCAAGTAATCGAAGGTATGGATGTTGTTGACAACATTACGAATGTTGAAACTTCTTACGGTGATAAACCAGCTGAAGATGTTGTCATTCAAAAAATTACGGTTTTATCCCACTCTTAACGGGTAGTGAGTCTCGGAAATCTTGTGTTCTCAATCTAGTGATTTTATAAATAGTGGATCCTTTATGTTAACTTAATGTAGAGGGTTCACTTTTTTTTTAGAAAAAACTAAATTTTGAAAAAAATAACTATTTATCACCCGATATATAGTAAAATTTACTTATGGATTATAAAAAGTGAAGAAGATTTTGAGGCGCAGATGTGGAGGAAGAAAGAGTGAAATATTTAGGAAGGATAGGGGCAGTTTCGGTTGTATTGCTTTTATCAACGTATTATGCAGTTAACTATTATCTGCATTACGGTGAATTAACGGTATTTGAATTTTCGGGGGATATTATATATATAGGGTTAGCATGGTGGGGTGGCTTGCATTTTGATAAAGCACGTGTTCTTGCTAAAGAACTACGAAGGAAACAACAAGAACTTCAGAGTATTTTAGACTACAACGTAGATGCGGTGGTAATCCGTGATTTGAAGGGGAACATTTTGGAAGTAAACCCTGCTTTTGAAAAAATGACTGGATTTACAAAAGAAGAAGTGATTGGAAAACTTGCTCCTTTTATAGAAGGCAGGGAGGAAGACATAACACAGCTTATTCAAGGTGTACTGGAAAAAGGGGAAATATCAGGTTACAAAATTATCCGTGAGAAAAAGAATGGTGAGCTATTTTACGGTAATATCAGTCTTTCTCTTATTAGGGATAGGAAAGGAAATCCTGAGAGGATTGTTGGAATTAAACGAGATATTACTGAGCAGGAAAAAGATGAGCTCGCTGTAAAAGAAAGTGAAGAACGGTATCGGACTTTAGTTGAGTTTTGTCCGGATGCAATTTTTGTTCACAGTAAAGGGAAAATTGTATTTTCCAATAAAGCTGGACTTGAACTGATTGGTGCTAGTCATGAAGATGATTTGCTAGGGAAAAGCATTTGGATTCTGGTGGATCCAGAATACAGGAAATTGGTAGAAGAACGTATAAAGGTATCACAGGAAACGAATAGTGTTCCATCTTTAATTGAAGAACGATTTATTAGTCTTGATGGCCGAAAGTTGTCTGTAGAAGTTACTACAATGGCAATCCTGTATATGGGAAAGCAGGCAAACCAAGTGATTGTGCGGGATATCACAGATAAAAAGATAGGTGAAGAAAAGTTAAAAGAAACGAATGAAATATTAAAGCGCCTTTCTTCACTTGATGGATTAACCGGTATTGCCAATCGACGCTACTTTGATGAATATCTAGGACAAGAATGGAACAATGCTATTGAACAAAAAGACATCCTTAGCTTGATTATGCTTGATATCGATTTCTTTAAAAAGTACAACGATACCTACGGTCATCTGGGCGGAGATGAGTGCCTGAAACAGGTAGCTGGATTGTTGGACACGATTGCTAAGCAATCTGGAGCCATTGCAGCTAGGTACGGAGGAGAAGAATTTGTAGTCACTCTTCCTAAAAAAGATCGAGAAGAAGCATTGGAAATTGCTGAAACTATTCGAATTGGGATTGAGGAGTTAGCGATTCCGCATATTACTTCAGAGATAAAAGATGTCGTGACGATAAGTATTGGGGTAAGTACATGCCACCCTGTACTCACGGTGAAACCTAAGGATTTGATTCAAGCAGCTGATATCGCACTATATGATTCAAAAAGATTAGGAAGAAATCGGGTATGCGAGTGTGGTTACTCATTTATTTCTTAAGGTGTTTTATTTGTATAAAATTGGTGTAATATTCTGATGATTGCTATAATGGTAAAAAATGTATTTGATGTAGAGAGGAAATGATTCATAAATGTTTCTTTATTTCCCTGAAGATAAATCAGAATATCTACCAGCTGCCATTACTTGTATCATTTTTTTAATTGCTGCTATTCTAACCATGCGTTTTATCATACGATACTCTAAAAAAGAAGAGTTAAAAACAAAGCATTTGGAAGAACAATTTATGAATCCTAAAAATGAGGGAAAAAATGACTCGTTAAAGAACTGATTGACCGGCTATTTTCTGATAAGCTATCCTGTTCGTTTAGTAATCAGTCTGAAATTTTTATAATTTGTTCGAAATGCTCGATAATTTATCCCAAAACATTTGTGGCTACGGAAGAAACTACCTTAGTTGAAAATCCTGCGCTTAGTCATACTAATAACAGAATGACAGGAAAGGGTGTTAGAGGATGTTATCAAATGAGGAATTGGACAAATTTAAACAACAGTTGCAACAGTCCAAAAAAGAAGCAGAGCATCTTGCAGGTGATCACTTTGACTTGTTAAGAAGCCATGATCATGATGCTACAGGGGAATTGTCTAGCATTGATAACCATCCTGCTGATGATGCCACTGAGCTTTATGAACGTGAAAAGGATCTTGCGCTCTATGAACATACACAGCAGGAGTTAAAGGAAATTGATTATGCCCTGCAAGCCATTGAACGTGGACAGTATGGAACATGTGAAGAATGTGGAAAAGAAATTCCGGTTGAACGGCTACAAGCGATCCCGACGACGACGTTTTGTGTGGAGCATACTCCTTCTCAACAGACTTCACATAATGCACCGATTGAAGAGGAAGTGCTTATGCCACCATTTGGACAGTTTGATTTTGATAATCGAAAGGAATCTGTTGCTTATGATGCTGAGGATACATGGCAGGAGGTAGCGAGCTTCGGAACATCAGAATCTCCATCTGATTTTATTCGTCCACCAGCTGACTATGAGGATATGTATGTAGAGTCAGAAGAGAATATTGGCTATGTAGAAGATATTGAAAATTTTGCAGCGGTGGATATTACTGGAGAGCATCCAGTAAGAGTGTATCCAAACTCGCAGCATGAACAATTAGAGGATGAACTAGATGCAGAGGGCATTATGACACCGCTTGGGGACTTACCACAATATGAAAAAAGTCGCTATGTTGAGGATTAGGTGGCTATAAGCTTTATTCTGCAGTGCATTGTTAATCTGTAAAAAACTGAGGGCAATAAAAATTGGTTCCTCAGCTTTTTTTTGAGCAGCAAAAGTGGATAGTATGATATTATGTTCACAAAGTATATGAGTAGGTGAACAGTAGATGAATATGCAACAAATGAATTTGGCTATTGTCAACGTATTGCAAGAGTGGGACCCATTCGACATGGGAAAAGAAAATTATGAGATTGAAATTGCTGATGCCATTTTCGCCGTAGCAGAGGCAGAAGATATTTCCGAATTAGCTACTCAGTTAAGAGCGATCTATGAATTTTCTTTTGATGAAAAGCTTGATGTAAGTGAATATCTGCAAGTGGCTGAGAAACTAATCATGATTAGAAATAGCGCTAGCTGTACTTTATAAAGCTGAGATTAGAAGGAGTTTTATCCTTTCAAGTCTCAGCTTTTTTCACTATCAGTAGAATGGATATCTAATGAGTTTTTGGTACATCGACTTTCGCTATTAGGACGATAAGTCGTGTTTTTCTAACAAAAAGTCTTTAATTAATTGAGAGACTTTTTCTGGATTTTCTTCCGGTAAAAGATGACCCGTCTTGTCTAAAATAACGAGTTCTGAGTGAGGTAAGTCTGAAGCCAAACGTTCGCCAATATTAAGGGGAACAACTTTATCTTCACGCCCCCATATAAGCAGACAAGGTTTATCGATTGTTTTTAATTCATCCTTTAATAAATCATCCTTCTTATCACGCACCATTCTCCCCATGGCCCGAAAAATCTTCCACCCCGTTGTAAACGGCTGTAAATAACCATGTCGCATCGCGTCATCAATGAGTTCCTTATTATAAACGGTGTTTTGCAGGTTTTTTTCGAGACCTGATTTTGCAAGATGATATCGAACACCTAATGAGAAAAAGGGTAGATAACTAAGTGCTTTGATTTTTTTTGAAAAGCTTGGTAAGTAACCGGAACTGCAGAGAAGAACAGCCCGCTCAATAAGATCAGGACGATTTTTTGTTAATTGTAAAGCTATTTGTCCTCCCATTGAATGGCCAATAATCGTGAATGATGTTAGTCCCCTTTTTTCTAAAAAGTGAACAATAGATTGTGCAATGTTTTCAAATGAATATATATAATTATATATTTTCCCACTTTTTCCAAATGGGGGTAAATCAATCGCGATGACATTAAAATGATTTGTCAAATATGGAATTAATTTTCGATAGGAAAAGCTGGAGGATAAAAATCCATGAAGCAATACGAGCGTTGGGTGTGATTCATCCCTTTGATATTGTTCAAAATAAATGTCAATTTGTCCAACTTTTTCAATACCTTTTATTGTCATATATACCCTTCCTTGTTGAAGTTTTAAAAGATAAGAAAGCATAAAATTTTTGATGAGTACTGGTGTCTAGCTCCATCGGCGTGAACAAGCCGATTCCGTTTTTCTGTTACAGAACAGAAATAGAAATTTTCCTTGTAAAAAACAAAGTTTATATAACAGGTAAGGCGTGAAATTTGATATAATATGAGGAGTTTATCCTGACAGAACAACCTCATTAAAAAATGACTGAGTATAAAGAATAAAACTATTCTTTGTGGATATTTCTATTTCATAGAAGTTGATACTTACATCTATTATGAGATAAGAATGGAAATGGTATTCTGCCAGCTAAATCATCATTGTGAATGTCAAAGGAGGATCTCCAATGCACTTGAATGAACAAGAATTGGAAGTACTACGTATTATTGAAAACAATAGTCGGATTGACTTAAATGACCTGGCTAAAATGACAGAAATGTCCGAAGGGGAAATAGAAACGACGTTAAAGAAATTAGAAGAACTGCGTGTTATCGTTCGTTACTCCACGATTATTAACTGGGCAAAAGTGGATGAATATGAAGGCGTAATGGCGATGATTGAAGTGAAAGTCACTCCAAAACGTGGTGTAGGCTTTGATGAGGTTGCTAAAAGAATATACCTCTTCGAAGAAGTTGATTCCTTGTACTTAATGTCTGGAGCATATGATTTATCAGTTATTGTTAAAGGACGCTCAATGAATGAAATAGCTAAATTTGTATTTGAAAAACTTTCAACATTAGATTCTGTTATATCAACAGCAACTCATTTCATTTTGAAAAAATATAAGCATGATGGTACGATTTTTGAAAAAACTGACGATGATAAACGGATTGTGGTGTCCCCATGATTAAAACGAATTACGTATCAAAATTAGTTCAAGAGTTAAAACCATCTGGGATTCGTAAATTTTTTGATTTAGCGGCAAATATGGAAGGTGTCGTTTCATTAGGTGTTGGGGAACCTGACTTTGTTACTTCGTGGTCGATTCGTGAAGCGGCCATTAGTTCGTTAGAACAAGGATATACTTCTTACACAGCGAATGCGGGTTTATTGGAGTTAAGAGAAGAAATTGCAAATTATATGAAAAAGCAATTTCATGTTTCCTATGATCCAAAGGATGAAATTATTGTAACAGTGGGTGCAAGTGAGGGAATTGATCTCGCTATGCGAGCGCTGTTAAATCCAGGTGAAGAAGTCATTGTTGTCGAACCATGTTTTGTGGCCTATGCGCCTTTAGTAGCGATGGCCGGCGGAACTCCAGTGACTGTGCAAGCATTACAGGAAAATGATTTTAAAATTAAGGCTGAACAAATTGAGGCAGCCGTGACACCAAAAACAAAAGCCGTATTAATCTGTTCACCCAATAACCCGACAGGAACTCAGTTGGGTAAGGAAGACTTAGAAGCAATTGCGAAAGTCGTGAAGAAGCATGACTTAATTGTTATATCTGATGAAATTTATGCGGAGCTTGCTTATGATGAGGAATATACCTCATTTGCAGCGATTGATGGGCTTCATGAGAGAACTATTTTATTAAATGGATTTTCGAAAGCATTTGCGATGACAGGCTGGCGTTTAGGATTTATTTGCGCACCGAAAGAAATTTCAGCAGCGATGTTGAAAATTCATCAATATGCGCTCATGTGTGCATCAACAATGGCACAATATGCAGGTATTGAAGCATTACGACATGGAATGCAAGATGTTGAAGAAATGAGACGCAGCTATCGCAGAAGACGTAATTATATTGTGAAATCATTTAACGAAATTGGTTTGGATTGTCACAAACCAGGTGGTGCGTTTTATGCCTTTCCTTCCATTCGCAAATCAGGATTATCCTCACAGGAATTTGCTGAAAAGCTTTTGGTGGAAGAAAAAGTAGCTGTTGTTCCAGGGGATGTGTTTGGCGAAAGTGGAGAAGGGCATATTCGCTGCTCTTATGCTTCTTCAATGGAGCAGCTTCAAGAAGCCATTCGTCGAATTGAACGATTTATGAAGAAATATCAATAAAAGTTCAAGATTTTGAAAAAGATGTTTTAGGGTTATAAAGAAAGGGATTGGATTCTATATGAATTCGATCCCTTTCTTTTCGTTTTGTTTCATATCGTCAGAGGGATCTTTCACCATAGCTGAAAGGTGTGTGAGATCGCGGCCTCGCACGAATGAGCTAAAAATAATAATGTTGTTAACATAGCATTTTTAAAAGTAAGAATTTGCAGTCATTTTAAAGCCAATACTAAGAGTGCCTAAAGGGTAAGAGGATTATGTTGCATTGATTTATTTTGAAAAGCGTGATATAATTTTTTATTGCGTGAATGACGAAAAAATATATATATAATAGGAGTGTTTTTATGACACAAAAATTTGAAATTGGCTCAGTAGTTACGGGCAAAGTAACAGGAATTCAACCTTATGGTGCGTTTGTTGCACTTGATGAATCAACACAAGGACTAGTTCATATTTCTGAAGTAACTCACGGTTTTGTTAAAGATATTAATGACCATTTAAAAGTTGGCGATGAGGTACAAGTTAAAGTTCTTTCAGTTGACGAAAAAGCTGGAAAAATTGGCTTATCTATTCGTGCTACTGAAGAAGCTCCAGAACGTACAGAAGCTCCAGCTAAAAAAGCTCCTAAAAAACAACGTACAGCTTCAGCAATCAAAACAACTACAAATGATTCATCTGAAGGTTTCAACACTTTAAAAGATAAACTTCAAGAGTGGATCGAACAATCACAACGTGAAGATTTAATTAAAAAATAATGAAAAAAGCTGTCCCTTTGGGACAGCTTTTTTAGTGGATACATTCATTATTTCCTTGATTAATTAATTTAATCTAAAATCGGTGTGTGGGTTTTACCCATATACGAATTATAAAATATTCTACTTTCTATTGTCTATTCTTCAAGGACATGTAATATGGTATATAATGGATATCCTTGAAGGGGGGAATAGTGATGGTACGTGTTAGCCAATCAGAGCAGCTTATTTCACAAACGAATCAATATGGAGCCAATAATTATCAGCCCTTGCCGGTCGTGATTTCTGAAG
>SMEO01000019.1_pt1 | contig 49338 bp, 36 predicted proteins | sample 2456251 | NCBI WGS metagenome assembly SMEO01 (sample SAMN10132594, study PRJNA489261) | soil metagenome | isolation source: day1 control-silt loam soil ammended | place: USA | reverse complement strand
ACGCAAGTTACCAAGTAATTTTTGCAAAAATGGCGTAAATCTGGATAGCCAAACAAGAAAAGTTTATTGGGCTGATCCGGTTGAACTTTTTGCGCGTGCTTTTGAAACATGGATAAGTGACAAACTCGTAGATGAAGGTCAAATTAATGAATTTCTGGTCTATGGAACAGATCAAACGCCGTCCATTTGGAATGCTAAATTCAATATGTATCCGGAGGGCAAAGAAAGGGAGCAAATCGTGGCCGCAATGGATGAGTGGATAGGATCACTGGTAAAAGCGTGGACTAAAAAAGTCTAAAAGTGTGGAAAGAGAGTAGAACAGTTAAGCACTATTGTACCCTCAATGGTCAATTATTCAGGTTGGTAATATTCACACCGATAAAAACCAGAATCATAATTTATCTTCATCATACGATGAAAATCTTTATAAGACGTTTCAAATTTTTTTGCTTCTGAACTAACCAGACGCTTATATTCCGGATAACGATTAATTAAAAAATGCTTTTTTCAAAAGCTTTACCTAAGATTGTAATCGCCGGATTTAATTAAAATAGCAGTTCAACCACCATTGTAATGTTATAAGCGACAAAAACACCCCTACAGGCGTAGGGAGGATTGACGATGAAGGTCAATTACTGGTAGATGAGCTAGAAACACCCCTACAGGCGTAGGGAGAATAGCAAGTCGCCTACTGCGCCTTGATGAATATCAGAAACACCCCTACAGGCGTAGGGAGAATGTTCTTGGTAATCCATGTATGAATCCTTAATTAGAAACACCCCTACAGGCGTAGGGAGAATTCTGCTACTGATCGCATAACCTTTTGAACAAAGGAAACACCCCTACAGGCGTAGGGAGAATAATTTCATAATAAAAGTCGTTACGCCCTTTATAGAAACACCCCTACAGGCGTAGGGAGAATGCTGAATGAGCCAACTTCATGTTGTGCAGGGCAGAAACACCCCTACAGGCGTAGGGAGAATTTGGCCGCGACCTTTGCAAAAGTATTAAAAGGAGAAACACCCCTACAGGCGTAGGGAGAATGATAAGTGATACAAGTTTAGCTGCTTTTCTTAAGAAACACCCCTACAGGCGTAGGGAGAATTAAATGTGATGCCTACGCTCTTGCTTGGCCTAAGAAACACCCCTACAGGCGTAGGGAGAATCTTGATGTATATAGACTTCTATAATCGCTACCAGAAACACCCCTACAGGCGTAGGGAGAATTAAATTGCTACTTAAGCACAGCAACAACTAATAGAAACACCCCTACAGGCGTAGGGAGAATCTGATGCCTTGCATCGTTAGACTCTGTTCCTAAGAAACACCCCTACAGGCGTAGGGAGAATTTAAAGTATCAATGCTTGTTAGTGATGGATGAAGAAACACCCCTACAGGCGTAGGGAGAATGCAATCGAATGCCTTCGTATTCTTCCTTGGATAGAAACACCCCTACAGGCGTAGGGAGAATTGAACATAGATAGAACAGTGACTTTTTCAGGTGGAAACACCCCTACAGGCGTAGGGAGAATCCTAACAATAGGATATGCCAAAAGAAGTAATGGAGAAACACCCCTACAGGCGTAGGGAGAATGATTTTTGTATTTCAGCCTGATGCCTTGAATCAGAAACACCCCTACAGGCGTAGGGAGAATTCGGATGACCTGTTTTAAGCAAAGCTTTTTTAAGGAAACACCCCTACAGGCGTAGGGAGAATCTTCCACAGCTTATATTATGACGTTGCCAAAGAGAAACACCCCTACAGGCGTAGGGAGAATTTCTGGGCGCTGATCAATGTCTAAATAAACCTGATAATACAGAAACACCCCTACAGGCGTAGGGAGAATGACACCTTAAAAAACGGGTGCGCTTCGCTTCCAGAAACACCCCTACAGGCGTAGGGAGAATTAACCGCCGTGGCTTTGGTTATTCGAGCGATTGGAAACACCCCTACAGGCGTAGGGAGAATACTTTGCATTCCTTTGATGATGTGAAGCGGATAGAAACACCCCTACAGGCGTAGGGAGAATATTCCTGAAACACCGTTAGCCCTCAGTTTTTTAGAAACACCCCTACAGGCGTAGGGAGAATATCTCAACCGATATTGTATGTCTAATTTTAAAGAACACAACATATTGGGTTTTTAAAGAGTTAAGGGTTTATAGATTACCTGATTTTTCTTTGATCAGATGAAGCCCATTACCTTATAACTTCAAGATTTTGATATGCCTACTGGCATACTTTTTTTCTTTACCAAAACTTAAAGGAATATCGTTCACACTCATGTCGGCAGTAGGATCGCCATCATCAGTCTGAATGACACTGAACACCTGAACTTTGTCTTTTAGTACAGCGATCTCAACAGCTCTGGTGATTGCGCCGTGGAGATCATCAAAGCAGCCTTGAAAGATGAACTCAGTCGGTACACATGCTTTTCTTCCTAGAAAGGAATCATAAATCGGTGCAGATAGCGCCGTAGCAACATCATCAGATAAAGCATCAGGAACCTCTAAAAGCACAGCAAAGCAGATGTCTTGCAAATAGCTTCTATAGGTCAGTTTGGCCCCGCCACCGATGGCTGACTTACCATCAGCACGTTTAGGGATGAATAAAGCCTGAAAGCCATCAGATGAGTCATAGCCACTACCGACCATGTGGAAGTCGGTATTGGTTGAATAGGATACGGTGGGAGAGCAAAAGGCTTTAACTTGCATATCCAAGCAGTTTAAATTGCTTAGCAGTTCGGTTTGCGGTCCTTGTTTTCCCATTGAGGCGAGAATAATGCCTAGAACGCCAGATTTAGTTGGGAATGACAAAGTTTCTTTGCGGCTAAACTTTGACTCATTCCCCCAACTTTGCAAATCGGCTTCTAACCATAAGCAAAGATATTTAGACATTAAGCTTATTCACCTCCGACTGAACACCGGCTACAAGATCATCAATCGAAAATTCTGGATCAAGGCCGACTTCAAACTCTGCAATTTTGCCAAAGAGCGAACCAGATACTTTTTCTTTAAGCATAATTTGTTCTTTGAGGTGGGTAATACTTTTATCGCTATAACCTTGATTATTGCTTGTGTAGTCAAGGGTAATAGGCTTTTCAAAACTGATCTGCAATCGTTGGCCCTTGCGGATTAGCACCTTAGCAAAATCCCAAGAGGAAGCGGCAGATTGGGTGTTTTGTCGTGCAGTAGGAATTGCCAGATAGAGAGCCTGAATAAAGGCTTTCAAGGTTGAATCTAAAGTTTCCTGATCGATATGTTCATCATCACCAAATAAGGTCTGCACCAATTGGCCTAGATTCAGGCTGATATAGCGGTAATAAGTTGCAGAGTTGAAGAAGTTGATCCCAATATGTGATGCGCCTTGTTGTGAAGAAGGAGTGCAGTCATCTAAAGCGGTAAAGTAATCGGTGTCCACTTCAACCTTATGAGTTGATATAGCGTGATTAAAAGCGGCTGCGGCTTCAACATTAATATCATTGATCTTGGCAATCATGCGGCCAAACAATGCGACATCAATTCCACTTAGGTCTTTACTGTAAATAGACTTTAAAGCCTTTTTAAAATGTGCTTCTTTAATTTGCTTAGGATCAAAACCGTTCTCTTGAGCAAGTTCAGCAAGGGCCTGATAGTCTGAATCTTTCAAGAATACCAGTGTATCTTTCCCGAGTGAGTTAGCAATTGACTCTGCACACGCCGTAGCTTGTTCTTCGGTCGCACCTAGATTATCAAGTGACTGCTTTAGAGGTGTGACGGCGTTTTTTGTGCGTTTTGCGAGGGTGACACCCAAATTGTTTAATTCCTGACGGATGGCGCGTTTCCAAGATTGAGAACTAACACGAGCGCGTTTTACGCCACCGACAATCGCAGTTTTTGGGGAACCATCATCATCACGGTTAAGACATGACACAGGGAAAGATTGAATAATGTGGAATTCGATTAAATGACCTGAAAACTTGTTTTGCATAATGACCTCTATAAGTATTTAAGAAATGGGTAAGATTTGGAGTAAGCCGCAGCCATAACTTCTGGATCGGCCAATACCTTTATTGAAAGCAAGTTTGAATTTGTCTTGATCAATGACCTTAAGGGTCCCTCTGACATGTGCCTGAACGTGTTTCATTGGGGAGTTCTTCTTGATCTTGTGGGTAGTGATTTTCTCTACATTAAAGGAGTTGATCTCAATACCCCATAACTCAGTACGGCGCTTGAACCAGTCTGCGACAGCCTCATGGTTGGTACATGCGGTGTAATTCTTATCACCTTTCTTTTTGTAGGTGGGATTAACGACCACATCAAAGCTATAGGTTGAATGATCCAGTAGATTTGCAGGAATTGTTTTGCTCACCAGTTCAATGCCTTCATTCGGGATGGCCGGTCGATCGGAGAAAACTAGAATGCGCTTGGAATGTGGAGTATCAACAACTTCTTTCCATTGGATACCACTAAAGACGCTTTGACTTAATTCCTGCTCTGATCGTGTCTGCTCAAAATGGGAGTAGACGATTTTATGTAGTGAATAAATATCAAAAATCTTGTTCTGTAAAATGTAGTCTTTGGAGATGTTGAGCTGATGGACGTATTTCATTTTGATACCTCCTTATCTGAACTGCTGTAGCTATAAAAATCTTCGGCCCAACGAGTACGAATTGAGGAAGGCGACTTATCATAGAAGAACAGGTCCATACACAGGCGTACATAGTCGATACGGATGCTTTTAGACTGCAACAAGCGGATAACGCTTGGAAGCATCTTGCATAGTTCTAAGCTGCTATCACAGCCAATCAGAAGCAGTAGGCGCGTTTCAGCACTTTGAATTTGTTGATTCAGCTCTTTTAAAGCGCGTCCAAGTGACAAATGACCATTTTGGGAACCGGATTCATAGGCAATAGATGACGCGATGAGTTTTGCAATAGAGAGTTGAACTGGATTAGTCAGTTTAACGCCGTGGCTTGACAATAGGGGCCAAGCATAATGTTCGGTTCGTTCAAGGTTGCAACGCTTATATTTAGAAGCTGCTGTCTTATCGGCCTCACAGTTTTTGAATACTTGCGTGACAAAATGCTGAAAATTAAATCCAGTTGATTCACTGGTGCTGTTACCCATTATTTTTACCCTCTAAATAAAAATGAAGATGTGGTTTGTTCTTGACCCAAGCATCTAGGGATTTGGAATGTAAAGGTTTGAGTTCTGTATATATGCTGTGGGCCAAATCTCGAATCGTAGTTCTGAGTTTTGTTCTGGGTTCGGTATCACCCATTAAGGCTGCTTCACAGACTTTGGGGAACTGGTTTGCATAGGCATCTACTTTTTGCCAAAACGCCGTCATGATTTTTGATGTTTTACCAGTGACGATCGGCGGGGATTTGGCCGTACTCTGATTTTTAGCGTACTGATCTTTGTAAAAGTTACTGATGGCCGTTGATAACTTGAAAGCACATTTGTTCAGGTCAGACCACTCTTGCTTAAGATGGCCGTATAGAAGGCTATTAAGCTGACGAGCATTTAATTTGAGTTCAGAATAAACATAGTCATTCGTGCCACTCATATACTGCTCACCCGACTGATAACTGACGGCTAAGCCAAGTGATACTAAGCGGATATGGTCGATAGCATGTAATTGAGCATGATCAAGGGCAAACTTGACTTGTAGGTTGGTCTTGTTGGAACCGCCTTCATTGAGAAAGCTTAAGATGGATTCAGCTTCACGCCATCCAGACTTCTCAGTATTGCTCCATAGCGCCTTGTATTCTTTATCGGCAATCAAAGTTGTACTTAAATCAACAACGCCAGACTTATGTGTGGGGTATCCAATGCCTTCAATCACGCAAATGCCATCATCTTTTAACAGGCAAAACCGATTCAACGGAATAAGCCGGCCCATAATGGAGTTTGCTAGATTCAGTGCGGTTGCACAGTTTTCGGATTCAGGCATCAATTCCCATGGGGCAACACCTATGCCTTTGGGGAATTGAGTCAAGCTTTCTACTTCTTCAATTGTGAGCAAGTTGATAAATAGCGATTCAAGTAAATTTGACCCAAAAACATAACTATGCAAAAAACCGTAATAACCCAAGCTAGGGCCAAAACTAGCGGTCTTACTTTTACTGTGTGTATCAGAAAGGCATACGGAGGTATTTACACCTTTACCCCCAAGAGCGAACCCTAACTGCTGTAATAGCAAATATGCACGTTCTGGGTGATCAAGGTTAGAAAACTGAAATTGAAAGGTATTCAGCGCCGTTTTATTGGCATTGGCAGTCACTTGGTACGGGATAATTGTGGAAAATGGCGCAGCTTCGACATCTTTCAATTGTGGGAATTGTAAGAATGGTCTTTCCTGATCATAGAGATCAAAAAGGTGTTTATGTTTAATTAGATATTCAGAACATCGATTTGCAAATTGTTCAACATCCATATCCTCGTATTCATCTTCATGAACGGGGCAGGCTGCAAGGCTGATGGTTTGCAAAAGCTTAAGAACAGTTAAAACTTCAATCGGATTACCTCCAATTTGAAGGTTCCGATCTGAATCTAAGCTGAATAGACCAAGTAAGCTGATCCTGCTTGAATTGTTAAGCAAAATCCAAGGCTCAGCAACCAAATTAAAAGAATTGTTCATGTATGTCTGATCTCAAACAGGTCGTTTTACTAATCCAATTTTAGGGTTGTAAGTGAAGTTGTACTTGTCACTAAGCGGATCACCATTAATTAAAGTCACTTGTGTATGATGAACTACGCATATTAATAAATTAGCATATAATCTAATAATATTATCGAATAATTTTGATTTAAAGTTGATATTTATTTCTTTAATATTATTTGATTTATTAATAAAACATACATTATTAGAAAGAGTGATAGTTAATTCTTTAGCATTGAGTTCTGGTGTTATGTTTATAGTTTTTCCATTGAGAAGCCGAATAGATTCGATTCTTCCATTTTCTGAAACATCTATGCCTGAAAGCAGCAATAGAGCGACTTTTGAATTTTCAATATATCGTGTTTGCGGTATATAGTTATCATTTAATACGCTGCCTGTTTTAGCTAAATTTGCTCTGGCAAGGGATTTAAGCTGATTTAAACCTGTCATGTATCTATTCCCATTCATCATGTCGTTGAGATGGGGTTGTAATCTTGGATCGGTGCTGTTTGCTGTAAGTGTATAAACGGCGTTAATTAGATATGGAATATCCTGCGGGACCGAAAGTATGTTTGTATTATTTAGGAATTGTTCAAGAACCTTGAGCGTAGAGAGCAAAACATAAGGCGCATAGACAAATGCTGTACCTTTGAAGCAAGCATAAGGATCAAATGCAGCTTTATCAAACGAAGGAGTGATGATCATCATCTCGCATTTAACGCCGTGTGGACGTTGTGGCCGTGAATGTCGCCACAAGCGACCGCTACGCTGCATCAAAAAGTCGATTGGTGCAATTCGGGTAATTAGGTAGTCAGCGTCAATATCAAGCGACTGCTCCAATATTTGAGTGCCTACCAGAATATGTCCTGAACCGTTCAAGCGATCCGGATTATCTTTACCGAATAGCGTGACCCATTCCTGTTCAATGCGATGCCGATCTTCCATGGTAAAGCGAGAGTGCAATAGGCCACATCGAATCTGGTGTTCTTCCGCAAGTGCAGACAAGGCTTTAAATACTTCTATTGCTTCATCTACAGTGTTCTCTATCCATAAAATATATTCACCTTGCGCTGCACGATTAATTGCTTCTGTGTAGGCCGAAACGCCGTCTGATAGGACGATTGAAATTGCTTTCATGATATTGGCCGTAATAGGTATATCAAAGCATTCAATCTGAGAGGTCGTTGGTGAATAACGGGTAATGGATGGGTAGTGAACTGGATCGTGCTTTAGTGCTTGGTGAGGTAGTAGCTCTTGTTTGCGCTCACTGGTTAAGGTTGCACTTAAAACGATTACGGTGCATTTCATTTCCAGTAGGTGCTTGATAAATTCATCAATGATCAGACTGGTGTAGACATCATAGCTATGTAGTTCATCTAGGATTACGACCTTACCCATAAGCCCCAGACTGCGTACAAAGTGATGTCGTACGTTAATCACACTCAATAACGCCTGATCAATGGTCCCCACAGCAAAAGGTGCAAGTAATCCTCTTTTTGCCCCATCAAACCATGACTTTCCGACTGCACCTTCCTCACCCATATTGGTGTCGAGTAGCCATGCGTTACTGTGTAGGAGCTTAGACTTAGGTGAGTCATCAGCTAAAATATTAGATAGAAAGGCATTAAAGCGGTCAAATATTTTATTGGAGGTCAGTTGGGTAGGTAGGGCAAAATAGATACCACTCGCTTGTCCGGACTCAAGACATTTATAAGCAAAATATAAAGCTGCCTCAGTCTTTCCCATTCCCATAGGAGCCTCAATAAAATTTAAGGCATTCATTTCTGCATGTTTAAAGAATTGAGATTGCATGAGGTTCGGTTGATAATCTGGCCCAAAAACATCAGTAAAGGTCTGATTTGGTAGTACAGAGAATCTTATGAATCCTGCATCCTGTACTGTCTGTTGAATATCTTGATCTAAAGTCGCTTCCCATTTTTCCGTAGGTATTGAAAACTTACCACCTGATCCTATCCAGTCAGCCACAGTGGTTAAGCCACTCAGTAAACGTGCCTGTGTGTCTGTAGAAAGAGTAGGGAAATCACATCCAAGGCGTTGCTTAAGAGCTGTAATCAGAGCTAAACGTTCGTTGTTCCAGACATCGCCACCAAATATTTCATCGTTGCCACGATAGCGTTTGATGCTTTTGAAAAGTGATCCGTGATGACTGCCTACAATCTGGTAAATATATTTATCTTTTACGCTGTCCTTGAGGGTAACAGCACTGACTGTAGCATGGCCGCCCCATGCGTTATTTTCATTATCCTTAATATGATCAAAAAACTGAATGAGTGCGCCGTTGAACGTGCAAAGTGGATAGACGGGCCTAGTAAGTCTTAAGTAAAAAGTTGGGCTTACTTTACCAATATCATGACAAGCAGCAATTAATTCGCTGCCGGCAGGAAAAAATACTTTTACGAGAGCAGGGAATTGGTTAATAAGTTCTCGTGCAACCAGACCCACGATATAGGTATGATCGAATACATTGAAACCAAGACAAATCTTGGATTGGTCATTCTTATAGGTCTTTGCAGGACATTGTGTGAAAGGAACTACTGTTGTTTCAAGCAACACACCAAACCTCTATATAAAAATCTAAGTTGCAGTTAATTTTAAAGTAACATTTTATTTTAATTTTATATTATAAATTTCATACTAGCATATTTTAAAATATTGGATAGTTAATAAAACATTAGCTGAATGATTGGCATTTTATGACAAACGATCACGAGGAAATATCTTTTACAAATTTGCTCAAAATATCGGGATAAAATTTTAAATATATATAATATACAAAGGTTTATGTATGAATTGTGGTTGACGAGCCATTGGCATTTTATTACAAATTTTACTGTCTTAAAGAAGCACAAGAACCTATACAAATTCAACCATGTACACTTAATGAAAGACCTAAAAATATTTTTCTAATGTTTTTATTAAGTTTTATAAAAATCCAATCGCAACAATGTATTTTGAATTAGGATTTATAAGCATTATAAACCGCATATTGCATCTAAATGATTCTTTGATACTTGATCAGATGTCATGTTGGGCCGTCCGGCTAATTATGATTTTAATCAGTCCGGATCAGACTGTGAGATCGCTAAGCGTAAGTTGTGGAGCCGGCCAAACTTTAGATATTCAACATATTTGTTCATTTGAATAAACAATCGTTATTTTTGCTAAGTTTCAAAATGTGCAACAGCAAGAATAAAGCCATGAGTAAGGGAACGGCGGTCAAGCTTAAATCAAGGTAGAACTTTAGGTCCGGATCAGTGAACTTAACCAGTCCCATAGTGACTGATGTGCGAAACAATACCATCAAGATCGGAAAGCCAGTCACAAACATTAAAGGCCAGAAGATATTTTTGCCGGTTCTTTTTTCAAAAGATTCACCGAGTATCTTGATCGCCGTCTTTAATAAAAATAGTAATCCAACCACCAAAACAATGAAGATGATGAATAAGACAGAGGCACCGAAACCCACGCTATGAAATTCCATTCAATATTCACCCGTTTTTTATTCTAAAAAGTATATGTCACAGAAAAAAAAAGCCTCCATAGATGGAGGCTATTTTTGGGTAGATTTAAGCTTTTGCTTCTGACTCTGTTTCAGACTCGGATTCTTCCGGTTCTTTAACTTCAAATTCCTCAAGTTGGCGGCCATTTTCAATATGCGCTTGGAGCCATTTTGGTTGCTTACCGCGACCAGTCCAAGTGTTGTTTTCATTTTCAGTATCACGGAAACGGATTTTTACTTTACGGCGTGAAGTACGTGAAGGTTTGATAATACCTTGTGCTTCGATAGCAGTAATAAAGTCTTGAACGGTAAGAAAGCCAAGTGCAACTACACGATCTTGAAACTCATGATAGAGCGTAGCGTATTCTTCTTTACGCTTAACGTCAGCCATCATATTAAGGTTTTTAATAACATCTTCAATAGAAGTTACATCACTATTTTTTAATAGGTCCTTAAACGTTTCGGTTAAGTCAGGATTTTCAGCGATAAGCTGATTTGCATCAATACTCATTTAAATAACCTCATGCTTAAAATAAAGAAATGATTAATTTTTGAATTAATATTTCGGAAATATAAAATATTAGATTAAAAATACTATATATAAAGCTTAAAATCAATTTAATATTATATGGAAATAGCAATAACTCACTGAATTAAGGAATCATTTCACTATTATGTGCAGTACTAAGATTCCTCCACCATTCACCCGACTGAATAGGGCAGTCTTATTATCTATATAGTGTTTTTATTTGGGACAATCTTTTACATCTATATTATGTATATTTGATTATCTTGGATTATACTTATTCTGGCGGGGCATAATCGTTCATCAGCATGAATTAGTGTAAGCCTATAATTAAACCTACCGTTAGGTTTATGTCGCCCTAGAGCTAGGGTTCGCCCCGCCGCCGCGCCCCTTATCATTATAGTGATCTATATCACTAATATAGTCCTCTATATTATCTTTTATAGTTCCCTATAATCTCAAAATACCTTCCTATATACCTAAACTGGCTTTCTATATTTAATTTAATCCGATCTGGCGCGGTACATCCGATGCTTAATTTTAAAATTCAATAGTTGTTTATATTTAGATGACTATACCTATACCAGACTACTATAAACCCCACCATTGCTTTCTACATTCCCTGTAATAGCTTTCTATATTTAATCTGTACACTTATCACCACCTGAATCCTGTCCCTTTATATATCGCTCTCTGTGCTGTTCTGGCCCTCTTTATATAGTTAGCTATTTTGTATTTATAGTTTCCTATAGGGGAGGGTATAGATTCCTATAGTTGCAATATAGATTTCTATACTGATCCATATAGATTCCTATGCTGCTGATATAGATGGCTATAGGAGATTGTGAATACCTAAAACATTTATATAGAAACCCATGGTGAATATAGCAGTCGGGGTTATGTGGTTTAAATGACGGTATCTGAGGTCTTGCATATTTGTGGTATATGCTCGTAGGCGGCGCGATTTTTTGAAAATTTGCGGTCCGGCGTGGCATCTTGAGGGTGTCTGCCGGCGGCTGTCGGCGGTGGCCGGCCAACTGCATCAGGGAAGTTTTGATAGACTTTCTACGGGTAATACCTATTTTATTTTTGCGTGTTGCGCCGTAGTCGTGGACAACAATAATGAAATGCTTTATTGCTAGGTTTTTATATATTCCGGATGTCGATCATGGACCAACAACAACTCGCGGATATGCTCATTCAAGACATCGCCAGTTTCTCATTTGAAGAAGATTATCTTTTAGGTATTCACCTTTTACTTCATGCTAAAAGTTTTGATTTCATTGATAAATATGACCAAGATGGCAAGTTATTTTTTCGTAGCGCCGTCCTTTTAAATGGCTTATGCCATATCTTTGCATCAGATGAATTTGAGGGGGAATACATCCTCGCTCTGGGCCAATTACCGCCTTTTGAGGAATGCGGAATGAATAATTGGCAACTCAATTTAAAATTAGATCATCTCGCCACAACCTGTCTGGATATTTGGGAGGATTTTGAGGAAGATGAAGAACTGATCCTTGGAACCTTTAGCTGTTTTAGTATGGTTAAGCTCACAGCCGCCGCAGAGAGTAAGCAGCGTATTGAAATTCGACCTGTCCTGACCGCCTTTATGGGGATATTCGGCCACTATCCCGATCACTTCATTGAAGTCGCTGATGACTGCTTAGGTTCTAATTTTGATGCAGATACGATCAGTGATGAAACCCTTGAAGCAGCTTTCATGGATTTTATCGCCTTCATCAATGAAAACATCATTCCAAAAATTAATCTGGCGATCCTTAAACCCACTCCAGATACCAAGCTAAATTGATCCACATACCTCAACATTCCTCCCATATTTGATTATGGGAGTGGATGCTTTCTGGTTATCAAACCTAGAAGGTTTTATTTAATACCAACGCCGTTACATGGCTTGTTCAGATTATTCTTGATCGATATTTTTTAAATAGATTTGATTAAAATTAAGCTTGCGTAAACATCTTAAAAAGCTAATATTAAATTAACGTTTTTTGTAAAGAATATGAATGCTAACCTTTATAACCGAATTTTTTACATTGTTAATCTTGGCAGCCTTGCTCGAACGCACAGCTATTCACAAAAAATTTTTCTCATTCAAACCCCTGATTATCATATTAGGTATTGTCATAATCAAGACGGTAGCCTTTACGCCATTTAAGGAAATCTCAACGGATAGCTATCAAAAGCTTTATCAATCTGTCATGTCAGATGACAATAAACAGGTTAAGTTAAAAATGGCTCAGGAGGCTGTAGCCGACAACAAAATTACCAATTATGAATATGCTAATATAATGGCAAGTTATAATTCTAATGCCACCAATTCTCCTGTTCCTGATAACTTTAAAGTATCAGGTCAGCACCAAGTCATCCCGATCCAAACGGATGATATGTTCAATTGGGCCAGTATTCTTCATCAAATCAATGCGTATCTCTTATTATTTTTTGCGGTAACAGCCACGATCTCTTTGCTGAGTATCATTGCCAAAAAACCGATTCAACAATATCTGTCTGATCAGCCAGTAGTCTTTACAGTACATCGAAAAACCCTTGCTTTGCTGTCTACGCTCCTTGTTTTAAACAGTGCAGCTCTCTACTTTGTGCCGGCAAGTGAATCCAGTATTCACAAGGTTAAGCAGTTCGTAGAGCGTAATAGTGAGATCAAAGAGATACAGGATTTGTATCAAGCCACTAACCACGGCCAAAAAATTCATCTCATTGATCTGTACAAGTTTAAAAACGTGCATAACGCCGTTCTGGTACGCCAGATCAAAGAAAGCTTTAAATAGGTCAGTATCGTTCGCCCCGAGAAAAGGACTGTAGAGCAGTCCTTTTTTTATGGTGTAAGCAAAAAATGATTAATTATTAATAAACATTAAGGAAATATTATATTTTAAAGTCTATTATAATTTATAATAAGATTAATCAATTTATACCTTTTCAGGTATAAGCCCTTCATTTTTTTACCTACACTGAAACCATAGGATCACTTCAACGTATGTCTACATTGTTTTCCTGCAAACGAACAAACATGAATATCGGTGAATATGAAAACTATGTACATAGCGTAAGGCCATTGCCTGTTAAAAAGGCCGCAGCAATCAAAAATCTCTTTGACAAGCTACGGCGCGTATATCCGTTTATCTTTGGCGTGGATGTTGTGGGTTCGGCCATTGTCGTGCATTGCATGATCAACTATGACTTAAGCACGCCGACCTATTTTATTCTGGCCGTGTGCTTTGTTTTGTTGCTGATTCCATTTTGGGTGTACTACAAAACCTATCAAAAGTATTTCGCCTATCTATTGCCTTATGGATTGAATGTGGATGATATTTCAACCCGAGAGGTTCCTTTAAGCGAATATCGCAAACTGTCTACAGTGAGCAGTATTGATGTATTGCTCATGCTTCGATTGTTTATTGAATATCGCAATGGTGTTCTACTAGAAATGGATTTGAAAGCATTGAGGATCGATGAGTATTTTCAGATCATTACTCCACATCCATCAGATCATCATTTTGATCAAAACAGGTCTGATCTGGTAAAGCAAATTCTGCATAAGGCCGAGAATGTGAACTGATGAATAAGAAGTTTCCAGTTCTCACACTCTGATTCAAACATTCTCATAACGGCTTATAACGTTGGTGACAGATCATTTGAAGATTCACCAGATAGGAATTACTTCTCTCTGAATACTTTTCTGTTAGAACCTATGTTGTGGTTGCAAGTATCATCATAGGCACTTTAAAGGTGTTTTTTCCCATAAATAATTTCAGTGTAGGGAGGTATATCAACTCTACTGACTCAATCAGTTATTTAATTTCAAATAATCACGCCGTCTTTTGCTTATAATCGCCTTAAACCTCTTGTAATCTGTTGATAACTCAATTTTTTATGCAATAGGTTTATAAATTTAAATTTAAATTTGTTTCTCAACGATAGCATTTTTTCAATGTGCGTCCAAAAGCAATTCTCATTGCGAGTCATGTACCACAAGGTACTTTAAATATATTTATAGAACCTTATTAAACTATTGTATTTAAAAAATAAAATTGCTTTTATGGACGAAGGAAATGTCAAATCACCACGAAAGAAATGTCAAAATAATAAGTGTCACCGCGAAAGATTTGTCAAAGTCACAATGAAGAAAAGGTCAAAAATACCATGAAGAAAATGTCAAAATTCTAGGTTTATGAACATGGTTATCCACAGAAAATATTGAAAAACAGGTTTGATATTGGGTGTTTTTGGTGGTAAAAACTTGTTTTATCGATTTTTACTTAATTTTGGGGCATAAAAGCTTGTATAAGCTTATATACAAGGTTCTCACGTTGAAGGAAATGTCAAAACCTTGACCTAGATACAATGAAGAAAATGTCAAAACCTAAGCCTTTATACAACGAAGGAAATGTCAAAAATAATGTCTACTGACTTAGTAAAAAAAACAAACTATTTTGTTAAAAAAGATAATGCGGTAACTAAGGCGTTGTTTTTTGATATATCACTGATTGCATACAGGATAATTCTTTTAGCAGGAACCGATAAGTTCTTGGCCCAACTCAGTGATCCGAACAATACTGATCACCGTATTCGTATTTCTGCTGCTGAATATCATGAAATCTTTGGTAAAGAGGGAAAGCATATCTCGCCATCTTATCGCGCTCTTAAGCAGAGTGTGGATGAACTGCTTGATGCCAAACTAAAGTTTAAAGACTTTAAAAGCGATAATGACGAAGGCAAATGGAGTGGCGGTATCAATTGGGTGAGTTATGCAGCCTACAACGATAAGCTTAAGGTACTGGAATTGAGTTTCAGTGCTGACATTCTGCCTTTTATCCATGATGTAAATACTCGCTATACCTATTACAACATAAGAAACATCGCAGAATTAACGTCCGTTCATTCGATCCGGATGTATGAACTCATGATGTTCTGGCGCAAGAAAGGATGCACACCCAATATGTCGATCACTATGCTTAAGGCTTGGCTTGGTATACGCGATGATTCATATGAGTATATTCCCGACTTTAATACCAAGATCGTAAAAAAGTCAGTGAATGAAATTAATGCCAAAAATACTGACTTAAATGTGAAGCTCACTATCAACAAGACGGGGAAGGTCACTAAAGGTTATAAGTTGGTTATTCTCAAAGATGGTATTGAAATGGCTGAAAGTACCGATGACGAGCAGCCAGAAGATCATGATTGTGGAAATCCATCAGAACAAGTAGAAGAATTAGAAGCAGATGGCGAACCCCCACTCAAATTCTGATAAAGGGATTTGAGTAATTTCTCACTATTTTCGCCTATTAAACATATACCGCATAATTGATATAGACTAAGCTGAAAATATTTAATATACTTTGTTCATATTTTATTGAATTATTAGAGAGCTTATGTCTGATCTTGTTCTTAAATCACCATTGCTTACAGGCTTGAATTTTAAGTATTCCCAAGATTCAGTAATTCGTTTCGTGGGTAAGCGTAATATTTCATTTTTTGATTGTTTTAATATTCCAGAGAAAACACTTATTGATCTGATTAACTATACAATCGAACATTCAGATGAATCTTTCCACGTTTCTTACTACACGTATAAAGCCGGTATCCCCCTATATATTTCCCCAAATAAGCTTTCATCTAAGCCGCATTGGTTTAATCAGGCTGAGTACACTGAGTCCTTTCGGTCATCACCGTCTACAAATTACTTCTCAATTCCATTGTCTGAATCAATGATCAAACGAATTGATGCGGCGAGTAAGGCGTTGAAGATTCAAAAAGGGCATCTGATAATGCTTGCTACATTAACTGAGTATTCTCCTAATCCTTGGTCTGGGAATCGTACTGAACCATTCGAGAACATGATGGAATGTGCGTTAAATCTCCAACCTTATTTATATGAAAAACCTCATGCTGAATTAACTGATGCAGCCAAAGGGTTAGATTGGACAGATATTGCGTCTGAACTGACAAAGATGGTAGGAGAGGATGCGTGTCAAAAAGATAAAATCTCTGCCTTTATTATTAAAGCACGAAACGCATTTTCAGCTTATAAAGATAAACTTAAAGATGATCAAGAATTTGATAACTTTAAGTATTCTGTGAGCGCATTCCGCGCTGATGGATCGTTGGTTCATAAAGATGTGCTTCCTGCGTCATTTAGTTTGCGTAATTTGGACCCTTTGTTTTCTCAGAACATGAAGTACTACAAACATGTACTATATTTAGAAGTTTATGATCCATTTGATGATGAAACTTTTGTTTATTATCCAAGTTTGACGAATATTTATGAAAATGAGAAATCTCAGTCAATGTTTTTCTCTGTCCCTGCATCTTTCTCTTACTGGTTAAGTACAATTTGCGGTACAACCCTTCGTTCACGTAATAGTACGTTAAGACAAGCCTTGCATAATTTTCTTACCAACTGGAAAGAGCAATGGGCGGCTATACCAAAGGAACAGAAACCTGAATTATTTAAAGCTTTCTCACGTTTAGGTGCAACGGTTCAGTCTGACCCGAATTATTCTCACCATGACGCTGATGACGATCAACAAAAAGTAAAAGAGAAAAGGCCCCGTGGTCGTCCTAGAAAAGATGATGGTAACTCGACTTTAAAAGTTAAAAGGCCCCGTGGTCGTCCACCGAAATCAAAAGTTGAAAATGTGTCATCAGAAGGTACGACATGATGGAAAACCAAGAAACAGATAGTCTTGTTTTATCCGTACCAATTGATAGAGTAAATACCGAACTAACAGGTATTGAAATTGCACTTATTGAGGCGATTCAACAACACTGTGAAAAAAATAGCATCAGTATGCGTCAGCTTGCTGTGTTAACTGGCTTAAGCGTTGGTAAATTGACTTATCATCTTGGTGGAGGTGGTGACTCTACGCTATTTAACTTGCTTAATATTGCACAAAAAATAGGGCTTGAAGGTTCTATTACGCTTCACTTAAAACCGAAAGCTGAACAATGAGGATAATGGCATGAGTGATATATTAAAATTTACAGGGGTATCCTCTGAGGAAGAAGCACTACTCATTGTTAAATCTGAACCAACGATTGTTGCCAGTTTCCCAGAAAATCTTTTAACTGATAATGTCCTGTTTGAAGCCTTAAGTCGTGATAAACGTGTTTACACGATGATCGACAAGATTTTCTATACAGATGATTTGGTAAATCGCCTGATTCTGAATAATCCAAAACAAGCTTTTGAATGCCTTAATCATTCTTTAATTAAAAATGGACATTTGATTAATCTGGTAACAGTAGATGGTTTAGCAATTGAGTACATTCCTCAATCCATGCTGACCAACAAAATCTGTAATATTGCAATTGAACAAAATGTAAAAGCGCATGAGTTTGTTCCGCTTCATTTGCGGGATGCTACCTATATCAATAAGCTAATGTTATCAGCGCCAGAATATGTCTGTCGTATTGATATTGAGAAGCGTGATCCAGAAGTTTTAAAAAAAGTGGTTTTGGAGCATCCATTTGTAATTGAATTCATGTCAATGACAGACCGTACGCCTGAGATATGTGAAGCGGTCATGCAGAAACATCATCAGTGGATTGCATTTTTTCCAGAACGTATTTACGACAGTCTGGATATGCTCGAAAAGATGTCCAATCTGGAATACTTTAAAGAGCCTAAACAGACATTTGATCCATCGTTTGTGCGTAAGTCATTAGCACAATATCTATTTAATAAAGACCCAAGCTATTACCGCTATTTACCCAATGCAATTAAAGATTGGGATATGGCTTTGGCTGCGGTAAAACATGATGCAGAAAATATTCTATTAACACCGACCTCACTTAAGTCAGATGGTAAACTTTGGGAAATTGCCCTACAGCTAAAACCTGAGTTTTATAAAATAATCCCTCTTGAGCAGCAAAGTGACTCAATTCGTATCTTTATTGCCCGAGAGAATGCGCGTAAGAATAATGGATCGCTAGTTGATTCTCTTAGTGAAACAGCGAATTAAGGAGAAGGATATGGATCGTATGGAATTGCTAAGAAAAAATGGAATTTTTTTAAAATTCATTAAAGCTGAAATGCGTGATTATGTGATGTGTGCGACTGCGGTGTACTCCAATCCTGTTGCTATCAAATACATTCCTCAAGAGCATATCGATGATGAAATCATGGAGCATGTTATTTTAGCCGGCGAAAAGTACGTTGATCTCATTCCGACTGAATATCTTTCCGAGTATCATCTACATCTGATTCGTAATCTTTACCCTTACGCCAATGTTTTAATGAAGCAACCTATTGAACTCAATGATAGAGGGCGTAAGGCTATGCAACAGGTATACAACATCATTGGATACACTGATTCTAGTAATCATGTCTAAACCCTGAATGATTTTCCCTTGAAAATGGCTTTAATTTTTTAAAGCCATTTTTTTTATTTAAATAAAAACAAAAAATTAATATTTGTATTAACTAACAATTAATATTAATAAAACGTTTGAATTTTTACAGTTTATAATTAAAATAATTTAAATATTAAATTTGGTGTTTTCTAATGTTCAGCAGAAAAAGTTTACTGGCTACAAGCATAGTATTCGCGGTACATAATGTATCTTTTGCTGCTAATGTTGCAGATTACAACTACAACCCCAATTTGACAAAACAACAAACTGGCGTTGATATAAATTCCGTAATTGAGTGTGGTTACAATTACGCGAATGGAAACTGCGATAGTAGCAATCCATCTGTACAGAAAGGATACGGTGACGCAAGCAATATTCAAAAAGGTACGAATGATGCTCGTTCAGCGAATGATAATAAAGACATTTATGATCCTTCCAATCCGAAAAATTTAGGAATCAATTCAATGGATGATAATCGGAATATTGTCAAATATTCCGATACTCGTGACCTGACGAAGCAACAATCTACTATTACTGATTTATATGGCGGTGGGGGTGACGTAAGCTCTCTTACTGCGACATACAACACCAATACCATGCCTGACAAAGATGGCTTAGCTCTTAAAAATAAGTGTTTTCAATATTCTGATGCACAATTAAGTCAAATGGCAGAAGGTACGAATAAAGCAAATGCCGACCTAGCTAACCAGTGCCTCGTAATTCGTACTGTTTCTAATGCCAATGACCAAGCAGTTATTAGTGGATTTTCTGAAAACGATCCCTTACGCAAATCGGTAGTTAATCGAAATACAACCAACCTAAATACCAATTCTAAGGTAGCCAGTGTTAACAATAATTCGAGTGCTAGTGTAAACGCTGCAAACAGCCAAGCTTATTCGTGCGGCATTGAACCTACACGTACTGAATATTTATCCAAGACTTGTAACTCCTATGCTGTAGGCCGCCAACAAACATGTACTCAAAACCGTACAGTAGTTTGTGGCAACAATGTCACAGGTACTCGTGATTTACCTGAATGTCTATCAGGTATGGATCGTGGCACAGTTAAGTTAACCAGTGCCTCCAACGGCAGAAAAAGTACCTTTGTATCCAATGATGCCGGTTTTTCGATGAATGAGCGTTGGACAGATAAAGGATCATCTGCTGCTCAATGGGATTTCAATTTCCTTGTTAAAAACCCTGAACGTACAGTAATGACTTTTGTAAGTTTCTATTTTGATAACAAGTCTGAATTCTTCTTAAATGGCAAATTGATCGCAAGCGCCGATTCCAAAAAAACTGATGGTAGTCGTACTTTAAATCTCGATTTAAGACCATTTTTAGTTGTTGGCCAAAATACTTTTGTTGCAAAAATGGTTAACTACGATGGTCCGGCTGCAATGAACTTCGTAATCAAAATTGACCCTTCAACATATACAGGATGTCAGTGCAAAGAATCTTGGGTAACAACTTGCACCATCTCTAAAGTGGGGATTTGATCATGAATAGTTATCTAAAATTGCTCACAAAATCCCTGCTAGGTATGTCCTTGTATGCAACTGCACAGGTTGCCTTGGCAGGGCCGTACGATCCAATCTGCTCTTATACAAACAACTTTCGGGATACCTTTCAGGTAGTCCGTCAGGACAGACCCGTTACAGTCAGTTTGACTGATAAAACCTTTGGATTCTCATGGGCTGCAAAGGAATATCCGACTGATGCGAGTTGGGAGTTTAAAGTTAATCTGACCAATGCAGAAAAAGTGAGAGTACGTCTAAGACGAGTTGTTTATGACGACAATATGTATATCTATGTGAATGGACAAGAGATTTTTGGCCGTGTCGGTGGTGGTGTTGATGGCTATGATGCCAACTTAGATGTAGGAAGATATTTCATCAATGGTGAAAACTCTATTCGAGTCCGACTGGTCAATGATATTCCGAAGAACGCAGCAATCGGCGCAACTTTTGAATATTCAGAGGGCGGTTGTACTTTTCCAGAACTACCACGACCTCCAATTCCTCCATTACAAGATATGCAGCGTTGCGTAGAGCAACTGGTATGTACTCAGCCAGTAGATACAAGGCAATTTAGTGGAAAGGATGTTAAGCGAGGATGTTGGCAATATACAACAACCCGTACTTGTTATGACTTCTTAGAAGATACATCTACCTGTAAAGAACCGACTCCACCAACCGGCGGTTCCTGTGAAGTTGTGTCCAAACAATGTTTGGATGAAAAAGAATATAAAGTCGGTGACAACACTTTTAAGGGATGTACGCTTTATGAAACTCGAACCAAATGTACGACCCCGATCAAGCCGGAGCAAATGACTCCAACAGAATTAGCCGCTTACAATAAAGAAAACGCAGAACGTCAATTGTCATGTAAGCCTGTTCAAACCTGTGTTGGACCAAACTGTTATATCGGTGAGCAAGAAAAAGATAAACCTGATGAAGATATGCCATATGTTTTGGCCCTTCTTGAAATTGGGAATCAAGCCGGTAAATACATGGATAAAGACAACATCCGGTTATTCAATGGGGTGAAATCTCAGTGTCGTTCAAGACGAGGCTTTGGTGCTTTGGCTGCATGTTGTAAGGGCAAGAGCAGTACGCCACCAAAGGCAAAGGATAGTAGTGGTCAAGATATAGTACCGACCAATGAAAATGCTTTTGCAAATACTTTCTCGACTGTAGACCAAAAATACAGTGATCCAAATGCTACCGCTAATCAAGATTTCGTAAATGCCGGCGCAAACCCTTATACCTATGACTCAATGTATGCGCCAAATGAAGCGTTATACATGCTGCAAGGTACATCTTCTGTAGCTGAAACAAAAGCCGGACAAGAAGCTTTAGCAAATGGTGGTGGTTCAAAACTAACTGCCATGGGATATGGGTTTAGTCCAAGTGGTACTGCCACAGGTGATCAACAAACTTTTGCTGAATACAGTCAAGTAAGTAAATCGGGTACAAGTGATGATTAAGTATTTAAAAAATATAGCTTTGACAGGTGTACTTACACTATTTGGTAGTATGGCTTATGCAGCAGACCCAGAGGGATTTGTATGTAAATACCCAACCAGTTTTAAAGACACTTTACAAGTGACACGACAGGACAGACCGATTACTGTTACGAATAACGGTAGCCAGTTTGCATTTTCTTGGGGCGCATCCGAACAATATTCAGATATTGAATGGCATTTCAAAGTTAATCTGGATGCAGATGCAAAATTCAAAATGAATATGGGGTGGGTTAAATTTGACGATGACCTTCATGTTTTCATTAATGGTGTGCAAGTCTTTTCTAGGGTAAGTGGTGGTACTGGCGGGTATACCGTGAACCAAGAATTAGGGCAACATTTCAAAACTGGTGAGAACATCATCCGTGTTCGTTTAGTCAACTCACAACCAACCTATGCAGAGGCCACTCTTAATTTCTCTTATTCAGAGGGTGGTTGTACGCCGATCGACTATACCGCACCAGTTTGTACTGAAGAAATGGACGGTGATGCCTGTATTGATAAGTTGAATAATTTCTGTGCCGATCCTAAAAATGAAAAATTTACCGACTGTATCGAGTGGAAAGCAGTTATAGATGAAGCAAAATCAGAAGAAAACACGAGTGGTACGACTGACGGAACAGGTGGTGCAGGTGCGGGAGTGGGTGGCATGATTGGAAATGTTAGTACAGCAGCAAACTTGATGTTTAGTCCAAGTTCGTTTGCTGCACAACAAGCAATTGGCTTAATTCAACAGATTTTCACATGTAAAAGTGCGATGTCTGAGGAAGAAAAAGCATTGCCGAACCGACTAAGTGCAAACTTATGTATTTATGTAGGTGAATATTGCTCTAAGCAAGTCAAGATTCTTGGTGTGAAGCTTTGTCGTACCAAGAAGAAAACGTATTGCTGTTTTAACTCTACTTTAGCCCGAATTATCAATACCGAAGGTAACAAGCAGCTAGGACGAGGCATGGGTGATCCTAAAACCGCAAAATGCACTGGATTCACAATTGATGAATTTGGCCGTCTTGATCTCTCAAAGATGGACTTAACTGAATTTGTTGACGAGGTAACGGCTAAAGCTCAGGCTAGTGGCGCAAAATCTCAAGGGTATTGGGAAGAACGTAATGGAACACGATTAGAAAATACTTGGCAGAATGTGAATACCGAAGATATGAAATACAAGATTTTATCAGCCGACAATCCGTATGATGTTATTAACCAACCTACATCGGGCAAAGCATCAGCACAGCAGGAAGGTCGAGTGGTAGAAGCCGAAACTCAGGCAAATACACCTACAGCCAAAGAAACAGGTGTTAACCCTATTAATCAGAGTCAGTTGAATGAAGCTAAAAACAAATTCCAAATGGGAGTAACTGACTAATGAGTATGAAAAAGTTAGCAACTAATCTTTTACTCATTTCTTTAGTTGGTAGTGGTGTGGCACACGCGAAAGAAGCAGCCAAACCTGTACCAGACAAGAAATTAGCATCGCCAGATCATCGCAAAGGTTTACTTGCATCTGAACTACTCAACCCGAGTGCGCTTACTTCTTATGAAGCTGAACAGACTTCTGGTGAAAAGCCTTTATACAGCCACCTTTTTAAGCCTACGCTACAGGAATGGATTAAAGCAAAGGGCAAATTGAAAGCTGACCCAAGCGGCTTGATCTATGAGAAAGATATACAAGTTGCTAAGCCAACACAGTTTATTCAGGAAGTACCTGAATTGATTGAAAAGCAGTATTTCTATCGCCAAAGCCTTCATGCGGAATTAATGGGCAGCAATGCTAAGTCTATTTTGGCATTTACTCATAGTAAGAACGGCAAAGTCTTTGTGAGTACCAGATTCAATAAAGTCTATGATCCGAAAGAATTTATTGATGAAGAAACTAGGGCTAAGGAATATTCTCAATGTGTAGACATATCAGCGCGTATAACAGTTACTAATGTTCCAATGAAGAACAATTTCGGTGTCGAAAGTCTGGTTGATTACTGGCAGGACTTTGAGATACCAGTCTGTCATACCAATAGTGACGAAAGTTAATATTAAAGAAACATTAAATAAAATAAATCGGCAATATTGCCGATTTATTTTATTAAAAACTTAAAATTATTACTTAAATGTTATATTATTAATTAATCTCTTATAATTTGATGTAATAATATTATGCCATCTAAATTTCAAGAATATAAGGCTATTGCAAGTAAGCTTAAGCTTGTTATTGATATACCAAATACATTACTTGAAAACGCTGTTTTTGTTGGGCTTTCTTTTGGCCTTTTTGTGGGTGAAAAGCTCGTTATAACATTACCCTTCATGCCTAAAAATCCGGCAGATTTAGTCGAATATCAAAATAATTTGCGAATGGCGTTTTTACAGCATGGCACTGTTAAAAAAGTAGCGTTATATCAAGATAACCGTAATGGTAACTATTTTGCCTTACCTCAACATAAGTCACGTTTTTATCGAATGAATCAGTTATTTGGGCTTCGCAATGGTGAATCACTACTAAAGGTTATTCAATCAGAACAGATAGTTAAGGTATTTCATGAAGATCAGTCAAAACATGAAGCCTACGGCGTTTTTGATTCCGTGAAGAATACTTATAGTTTTGATCCTTTTATAGTTTTTAATCATGCTTTACTCACCGAAGAAATCTTATTCGACCTCATTCCGTTAGCCGTATATCTGGGTAGTGGAAACTATATTGATGGGTATATAAGTAACAACAAGAAGGATAAAAAAAGGGTTTTTATTCCTAACTATTTACCCAAACATTTGCATTATCTAAAGCAAGTTCAAAACTTCAATTTCCATAAAGATATTTTGATTAAAAACCGTTTAAGTGGTTCATTTACTAATAATGAATGCGTTTTTTTAGTTAATAGATTCGTGAAAAAAACATTACGGATAGGTGACAGCCTTGACCTAGATTGGTTCGGCAGAGAGTTCGGTTTTTGGGCAAAAGACGAGAATGGAAATGTCTTTAGATTTTATAGCGGTAGCAATACTGACAAAGGGTTTACATGCCCAATTAATGAGTTAGAAGATTAATACGGTTTGAGGAATTCATAATGCGAGTAATTTTAGCGGAAAAACCATCAGTCGGTCGTGAGATTGCTCATGCGTTAGGTGGTTTCGTTAAATCACCTACCAATCGGTTTTTAACAAACCAGAAAGATTGCATCATTACATGGGCTATTGGTCATTTGGTTGAACTTCACCACCCGACTGTTAATGATCTTTCTAAATTGCCTATTCTTCCTAATGACGATGATTGGGAGCTACGGATTATCAAAAATGATGGCTACCAAGAACAATTTGATGTTATTAAAAAGCTTTTTGACAGTCCTCAAGTTACAGAGGTAGTGAATGCTTGTGATGCGGGTAGGGAAGGAGAGCTAATCGGTCGGCTGATTTACGATAAATCAGGCACTACAAAACCACTTAAGCGAATGTGGATTAACTCAATGACCAAAGATGGTCTGATCAAAGCTTATAAAAATATTAAAGACTCAGATGAATATGAAGGCTTGAATCAGGCTGCACGTTGCCGTTCTAAATCGGATTGGGTAGTAGGAATAAACGGTTCTATTGCCGCTACAGCAGTTATGAGCCGTAAACAGTATCTTTCCCAGATCACCGCGATTGGTCGGGTAAAAACTCCAGTATTAACCATGGTCGTACACCGTCAACGAGAGATTGATAGTTTCGTATCACAACCATTTTGGGAGATTGGAGCCAAGTTCCAAGTTGGAGCTGAGAACTATGAGAGTAAGTGGGTAAATTATGATGAAATTCTAAAGAAACAGAATCAGTCTAGCGAATCGAACGAAGCGTCCGGAGAAGAAGATGATGAAGAAAACTCAACAGATTCTTCTAGTAGTAACCGTTTCTATGATCGGGACAAAGCCAATGCCATAGTTGCAGCTTGCCATAATGGTAAAGAGTTAAAACCCGTATCCAAAGTCATTGAGAACAAGACCAACAAGAAGTCTAATGCACCGAATTTATTTGATTTGACGACAATCCAGTATGTCGCCAACTTAAAATACAAATTCAGCAGTAAGTTGACACTAGAATTGGTCCAAGAGCTATATGAAAAGCACAAAGCTGTGACATATCCACGTACAGAATCACAACACCTACCTTCGGATTATCCAAATGAAGTGGCGCGAATCTTTGACGATCTGATGTCTAAACAAAAGGGTGATATAAAAATTACTCTAATGGCTCAAGAAGCTAAAGACCGGATAAGTGTGGTCGGCAAGCATATCTTTGACGACAGTAAAGTAACTGACCACTTTGCAATTATCCCGACTGGTACTGCATTAGACGCTTCCGCTTCTGATGCTGTTAAAAAAATCTACTATCTCATTGTCGAGCGTTTTAAAGCTGCATTCTTGCCACCAATGGAATATAGCGAAACTGAACGCTTTACCTTTATCGAGGATCAGGCTTTCCGCTCTGTAGGTAAAACTATTATTAGCAAAGGATGGAAAGCTTTAGTCGAAACTGAGGAAGAAAATGGCGATAAAAAGAAGGGCAAGCAAGATGTCATTCTCCCTGCATATCAGGATAAAAGTGAAATTTCTCCATTATCTGTTGCCTTAAATCAGGGTAAGACTACGCCACCAAAACCGTTCACCAATGGTACGCTAATTCGTACCATGCAAAATATTTCACGATTATTGAAAGGAGATCAGAAAAAGGCTTTAAAGGATTGTGGTATTGGCACACCGGCTACCCGAGCAAATATTATTGATGATCTGCTATCTACAACTGCTAATAATGGCTATCCAAAAAAGGCGATGTTGCAGGAAGTTGGTAATAACAAGTACATTGCGCCTACTGAGTACGGTAAACAGGTAGTCGAATTTTTGGAAGAAAATGGCATTACTTCATTGACTAAGCCAGAATTTACTGCGAATTGGGAATTGCAGTTAGCAGAGGTGAATAAAGATGCTCACAAGTCTATTGATTTTATGAACCATACACATGAGGTTGTATCTGACTTCATTTCCAAACTACAGCTTGCACATAAAAATATTCCAGTAATTAAACTGGCGGGCTGTGTATGCCCTGAATGCAGCAGTGATCTCACCTTAGAGCCACGCTATGTCATCTGCTCTGATACAACATGTCGTTTTAAACTTCAACGTATGGTTGCAGACAAAATACTTTCTGATGCAGAACTACAAGTGTTAATTAATAACAAGGCGACTGGTGTGATCAGTGGCTTTGCAAAAAAAGCTGATCCAAAGGTAAAAGGTTCCAAGAGCAAAACCTTTAGTGCTGCACTTGAATTGGAGATTAAAGAAGATAAGACGTATCACATTAAATTCTTTTTTCCAAAAACTAAATATGATCTTCCTTGTCCTATCTGTAAATCACCAATGGAAGGTACTGTTTCAGGTGTTGCTTGTACCGACCATGAAGCATGTAAGTTTATGGTATGGCGTACCATTAACGAAAAATCGCTCTCTGACTCAGAAATTAGAATTCTTATTCAGAACGGCGTTACTGATGTACTTGAGGGTTTTAAAAGTGCAAAAGGAAATAATTTTTCAGGCAAGTTAATCGTTAATCATGAATTAAAGCGTGTTGGCTTTAGTTTTGACGGCGTAGATGTGGCGAACACTGGTACTGAAAGTAAAGATGACTGCACGCAAGAAAGTTGCTCAGGCAAATATCTGATTTCAGGTAATCGGTATAAGTGTAATACTTGTGATAGTTGGTATACATCAAAGCCTAAAATTGCGCTTAAGCCATTCTCAGCAGCCCAAATGTCCAAGCTATTTAAAGGCAAAACGGTTACTCATGCGATCAAGATTGATGATGGAACTGGCAATGAGGTCAATAAGAAAGCAGAATATTATATCGATGCCAAGACCAAGTACATGCGATATAACATCCTAGACTAGATAAAATGCCCTTCGGGGCGTTTTTTTTGATTATTAAATAATATTATAGTTAATGATTATCTTAATAATATATAACATATTAACCGTATCATTTTAATTTTATTTTAGTTATTATTATCTCATTCATATCAACTTGGAGAATTTCGATTGCATTAACTTGTGAGGTGTCACTATGGGTATTATTTCCAAATTGTTCAAAAAAGATTCTGGCAAAAATACAGAATCACAAACACAGTCTAAGCAAACTGTAGAAGTGTTAAAGCGGAATTTTATCTTATGTGGCAACGTCTATCGCAATCGTGATAACTCCGTTCCTGACTTAGAACAATTCCTTAAGCTAAATCTTAGTGTCGATGATTATGTACTGTACGTGCATGGCAAATCACAAGAGGATTTACAGAAGCGATTGGCATTCAAAAACAATGCTAAACGTATTTCCAAGAAACGCACAATGGAAAAACGGCTTCAATTAAAAGCGGATAAAAGCCAGAATAAATCTAAACGTATTGATGGACTGCAAAACGAGTTTTATGACTTTAGCATGTTCACTCCATACGGCGTTTATCATGCAGCAAACACATTTGGTCTACATACGTTGAACCACTATAATCGTGCGACAGGCGCGATGATGGGTGGGGTATTTATGACAATGGGTTCTATTGATCCATCTACGACTACCTTTGATGAAAGTATCATTCAGGGTATGAATGACTATGCAATGCAAGACCTACAGGAATTCTCAGATTCGAGTAACGATCTGTTTTAATCTGTATTAATTCTAAATTTTAGATTTAAAGCCTAATTTAATATTAGGCTTTATTTTTTATAATTATAAAAAAACATTTCTGTAATAATATTTATTAAATGCCTCATATTCTATAATATAATATTGTGCAAATAATTTAGAATATTTCTGATGGCAAATGCAGACTTTATAATTTATACGCTTGGTGATACGGCCACTTTTGAGGCAATGTTACAAGGGGTAGCCTTAATTTTTCAGGACCCTTTCTATTCAGGGGATGCTGCATTTGGCGTGGGATACGGCGTACTTTTAGGTGTCTTAATCCTATTCACTATGGCGCTGTATCAGTCTGCATTTAAGCAAAAGTTTGATCTCAAAATGCTGATCATTCCATTTATATTTTATGTAATGCTGACTTTGCCTAAAACTACAGTAACTATTGTAGATTCTTATAATCAAGAAACTCCAAGACAGGTTGCGAATATTCCTCTTGGTTTAGCACTCCCAATGACTTTGATCAGTAGCGTTTCTCAAAGCTTTACTGAATCCATGGAAACGGCGTATAGCACGACAAATAGCCCAAGGCTTCTGGTAGATGGTTTTGTTTCACCATTGAGAACACTTTACGCATTGCGCTATGTGAACGTCAGTGAAGAAAGCCCATTTGTTTCCAACATGATCAATCAAGTCTATCAAAGCTGTATTGTCGGTAATTCTAAGTTTGATCCGGACGAATATAAAAATTCACCAGATAGCTATACCTATTTCATGAACTTCCTATATGACAATGCAGCAGGGATTGTTACCTTGCGTCAGATGGATGGTTCTTTTAAAACCTATAGTTGTTATGAAGCGGCGAGTGAACTACAGAAATCGTTTGAATCGTTTGTGTTTGGTGACGGCGTTAATCAAGGGACTTTAAATTACAACTTTAAACGTGCTTTAAATGGCGCATTACTCATGACGGATGGTTCTGGCACATTAACCAAAACTCGTGATTATAACGATGTAATGGCTAACTTTGCTCAGCTCACCGACTTGACTACAAGTGACGGCCGACAATTTCTTTTAAATAGTTTATTCAATCAGCCGCTTCAATCAGCTTCAATGTGTACCAACAATAGTGGCTCTACTTCTGGTGAATTAAGTAATGCAGCTCACTGTACAGCATGGGTACAAGGTGAAGCTCAATTAGCCGAGGATAATGCCGCAGCAGCGACAGGCTTTCTTAAGATGATGCAGGATGGACAGAATATCTTACTTATTCTGGCAATCTTGATGTTTCCATTAGTGGTGCTGATGATTGTGTATATGGGAACTAAATCGGTCATCATCGTTTCAAGTTACCTGATGTACTTGGCTTCGGTTTATCTATGGATGCCGTTAGCGAGTATTATTAATTTCTATTCATACATTAAAATTAAAAATACGATCTATACCTTTACTGGTTCTGAATCAGCCGACCTATTTTCTATTTCTGATTATCCTGCTTTCTATCAGGCCGTAAGTGATTCTCTTGCATTCGCCAATACGCTTACAGCCATTTTGCCTATCTTTTCCATGATGTTCTTCTCTGGAATGACAATGGCTATGGTTGGTTTAATGAGAAGAATGGATGTCACAAAATCTCCATACTATGACTCGAAATTAAATGCCCCTGATACACTTGGCGCTTCACCATTTGCAAATAAGACATCTATGTCTACTACAAATGGTTTAGGTGCAGCCACAGATACAAACGGCGGTAAAGCATTCACAACCTCTACTTCACAATCATTTGAAGCATCTGCATCACAAATGGTTGCATTACATAAGAAGAAGGCACAGCTCGAAAGTAAGTCTGAAAGTCTGACAGCTCAAATCAGTAGCTTAAGTGCGATTGCGGTAAGTGGGGGTACTACTGATAACCGTCTAAGCAATGTGAATGATACGACTCGTAAAGATATTATTTCTGGTCAGGGCTATACACAAAATTATGAGGAAGCCAATAGCGGCCAAACCATCAAAAACTCTAAATCTGTTCAATTAAAAAGTGATGAACACGATACAGTAACGGCGACCAACCAACAGGGACTCAATCTGGGCGTAGGAATCGGATTAAAGATAGGTAAAGGTACAACTTTCGCTGAAACAAGTCTTGCAGCAGACGGCACACCAGTTGCCTTACAAAATGCCAGTACTCAAATGACCCCTGCAAAGGGTTCAGGCGATAATACTTATGGTATCGGCCCATTACAGATTAAAGCCGGATCAGCAATCGTAACGCAAGCCGGTTATCAAGATGCGGATCGTAGTGTGATTGCGGGTACTGAAAATGATGCACTATATAAGGGTAGTGGTAAGAACTCAAAACAATACTCAGACAGTCATTACGCGATCACTGACGGCTTTAATCAAACTAGAACGCTTAACGGTCAATCACACAACTTAGACGAGAGTATTAATCAATCGTCTACTGAATCAAGAAAAGAAGCACTAGCCTATAAATCTGCTTTAACTCAGTCTTTATCTGAAACGAATTCAGAACTGGAACAAGTGAATAGAGCTATTGCGAGTATTGCTTCATCAAGCCTCACAGTCAGCATGTTAGGTTCAGACATCATGCACCGTATCTCACGCCATGAAACAGTTCGGAATGACCTAGAAAATATCGACAAAGTGTATGGTGAGAAATACGGCGAGAAATGGGAACAAGCAAAACGTGATGCGGCCGCTCATGCACGTATGACCGAACTGGCTGCTTCTCATGTAGCTAACCCTGAACAATTAGCTTATTACGCAATTGTAATGGCAGGGATGAACATGGGTTATGACTCTGCACGCGAAACGTATAAAGCACTAACTGGCTTTGAGGCTCCGGATCATAATTTGAATGGAAATCTGAGATCAGCCAACACCGACTGGAACAATTTTCATATTAACAACAATGATTTAAGAGGGAAGTTTGACAAATATTTTGGGACCAATCCTAGCTTAGATGCTCAGTATGCGTATTTGGCCGGCGAACTTGAGGTTAGAGGTGATACTCAGCAACGCAACATGATCATGGTCTATAACTCATTCCTTCATGCAGGGTTCTCACCAAAACAAGCAGCAATTTTGACCGCCGAAGTAGGCCGTGAAAACAGTTTTAATTCTTCATCACTGTTTGGCACTCATTACGATCCAGAGAAGAAGCATCTTACCAACGGCGGTATGATTAGCTTTAACCAAGACCGTAAGATTGAGCTAGATAAAGAAATGATGGCTAAAGGTCTGGTTTCAAAAGGTAAAGTAGGAACAGCTTCTTATGTAGAAAACCAAGCATCTTTAGATGCGATGGCTCAGTTCATCCATAAAGAACTCACCACAAAATCTCATTACGCTACGGCGTGGAAAGCATTAAATGACGATTCTAAATCTATTGATGAAGTTCACTATGCAGTAGGTAAAAACTACATTGTATGGCGAATTGATGATGAAAAATATCGTGAGTCAGGTGAAAAGAACCGTAAGGATTTTGCGTCAAAACTTGAGCAAGAGCTAATCAGTCAATCCAAGGCTAAACAGCAAGGTAGTGATTTAGGCAGTATTTCTACTTCTGATTTAAATAATCCGTCTTTAGCTAAAGCATTAGCCGGTACTGGATTGAAGGGCCAGATTTTGGGTGATGGCTTTGTCGATAATAAATATATCGCTCGTGCCGGCTTACCTATTAAGGCTCCTAAACACAATCCGGATCAGGCATACGGTGGCGGTAAATCTCGTGGATATACCGTGGAATTTGCACACCTTGTTAATGACAAGCTTGGTAATAAAGTAAAGTATTTCTCAGGCTTCAATGATGAATACCATCAGAATGTTGGAAGTAAAGGCAAGCACGTTCAAGGTAAGGCATTTGACCTTATTCTAACCAATCCTAGTGATGCCAGAAATGCGATTGCAGAAATGCAGAAGGTGGCTAAACAGCATGGCTATAAAGTAGCGTTTGTAAACGAGTACGAAACGAAATCTAAGGATTTCACAGGTAAGCATTTACACGTTTCTGTTTTAGGTCGTGAAGGCAATTATCAAAACAAAATTAGTCAGGAACTTGAAGCCAGACAAAAGGGTGCGGCTCAAAGGCTTGAGAAGGCGGATCAAACCAGAACTCAAGTTGCTACCGCAGTTAAAACCAACGTGGGAACATTTATACCTCAAGGCCATGGTAAGGACTTTAAAGGTCCAAACATTGAGGCGATTCATGCTAAAAATATTACTGAATCCACCAAAGAATTTAATAAAACCACTTTGGCTAAAACTGGCGTAACGGTTTCCCCAGACAAGAACGGTGAAGATTTCCACTTTAAAGTAGAGGACAAGGCTACCCTTGCCCAAAGTTTAAAAGCACCTCTCGTTAAAGCTGATGTAGCGGCATCAACACTTAAAGACAACGTATTGAATGCGATCGAACGTAATAAAACCATGCCGGCCGACTTACATCTTGATAGGGAAATGGGCAGAGCGAAGGAAGATGCACCTCAGTACAGCGATTACAACTTGAATCGCCAGAAGCACAAAGAAGAATCCACCAAAGAAAATGACCTTAAGTTGCAGGAAGCAACCGGTTTACATCGTCATGAACTTGGTCAAGACCGCAGAGAAATTGATGCGGCAAATGATCAATCTCGTGAAAGTTTAAAAGAAGGTTTGAATCAGAAGCGTTTTGAAGAAATGGACCGCCGCTTTAACGTCATTAAAGATGAATTAAAAGAAAATCCAGTCGAGAGAACGCCAAATTCTCCGGCGACTCGAAACTCAGCTTTAGTGACTCAAAGCCATACCCCTGATCCTAGCCAATCCATGCTTACCGCAGACAATTTAACGGTTGCAGAAGCAATACAACGATATAACGCCAAACGCGAAGCGAAAGACAAGGAATAATGTATGTTTGAGATATTTTCTCTGGGGGACACTCAGACTTTTGCGGAAGTTTTAAACGGCGTTGCAATGATGTTTAGCAACAGTCCAATATTGAAAGGCAATGGGCCGTTGCAATTGGGTTTCGGTGCATTTCTGGGCGCAATTGTTCTGTTTTTAATCATGATTTACAAAGCGGTTTTTGAGAATCGCTTTGAACTAAAAACATTGCTAGTTCCTTTAGTCCTGTACATGATTTTGACAGTACCAAAAACAACAGTCGTGATTACTGACGTTTATAATGTTGAAAATCCAAAAGTGGTAGACAACATACCTATTGGTTTAGCAGTACCGGCTTCGGTTATCAGTGGCATTGCAACTTTAATGACTCAGTACATTGAAAAAGCATTCATGATACTGCCGACAGATAACAGCGCAAGTGCGCCAACACAGCTCACTCAGGATGGTTTTTTAACACCCTTACAAGTCCTTAACGCCATTCGGTATGACAACCTAAATACGGATCATCCATTACTACAGGGAGCATTCAACCAGATATATGCACGTTGTATCGTAGGTAATGATCTATGGAACCCAGAAGAATACACACGCTCTAAAGATGCGGCTGCTTATTTTCAGTCAGTACTAAACTCAACCGAACGTCAAGTTTCATTTACGGTGAGCCAAGCCGGACAAGGTAACGTTACTACGATGTCATGCTCTGACGCAGGATCATACGTGGCAAAGGCCATGGAGGTTCACGTAAAAGGTGAAAATGCCGATCCGACTGGACTGTTAGGTTCTAATTTCAAGAAAAACTCCATGAGTGAAAAGATTGCTCGTGCGATGGCTGTACACAACAGCTTCGGGAAAAACAAGAGTGTTACTGGAACAATCAAATATTCAGATGCACAAATCGCTGCGATGTTAAGTAGCGTGACAGGAATGAGTAACTCAGACAGCCGCTCATTCATGATGAATGTATTGTTTGATCCTATGGTTCGGACTGCATCAAGATGTACAGATGAATTTGCCCTAGACCAGATTTCAAAATGTGCAGCATGGGTGAGTACAGTAGAACAGTGGAAAGATCGATCTGCGGCCAGTGGCACGAGCTTTTTGAAGAAAATGAAAGATGGTCAGAACGTCATGGTATTGGTGGGCTTTATGCTTTTCCCATTCATGGTATTTATGATCATGCTTCAAGGCATGGCAAGTAAAAAAATTATTGGTGGTTATGTGGCATTCATGCTTTCAAACTATCTATGGTTGCCTATGGCAGCGATTATTAACTTTTACGGCCAGTACCAGTTTCATGAAGCAGTCTACCTTCTAAAACTTAGCAATCCGGATGGCCTTTTCACCATCAGCCAAGCACCCCATTTATATGATGTAGTAACGACCAGACTTGCAGTAGCCAATAACGCTATGGGTATGGTCCCTATTTTCTGCTCAATGTTGTTTGGTGGAATGATGTGGGGAGTTAGCTCATTCTCTAAAGCTATTAATCCATCAGACGGCGGCTATAACACTCAGCTCAACAGTAAGACGGTTATGGGTTCAGCTCCATTGAATTCACATTCGAGTATTACAAACAAAGATGGTTTTGGTGCGACCACTATTCAAGGTGTTGGAACCACAGATATTAAATCTATGAATACTATTAGCGCAGCGAGATCAAGAGCTGCGGAATATGATGATCAAATTAACCAAAAGCTATCCCGATTAGAGCAACTTTCAGCGCGTACCTCAGACAGCATGGATAACTCTGTAGCTAACTCACAAGGTCATCGAAGCTCTACTGAAACTGGTAAAGAAAATTTAGCGACCTATAGTGATTCAGCCGGTGATACCGATAAAAAGCTTTTGGATGGCAGTACGCATTCTGAAACGAATGTGGATAGCTCAGATACGCAAACCGTTAAAAATGAGAAATCTGGTAATACTGTAATCAAAGGTGATGCTACTTTGGCCGGCACTGTAAAACAGGGCTTTGGTGAGCATGATAAATCAAAATTTGCGGCCGGTATTTCAGCAGGGGTTGATAGTAATGTAATCAATTCGAGTGCAGTTAAAGGCGATCGTGCAGTTATCAACTCTCTGACAGAGAAGCCAACTTTTGACAATACCGTAAGTAATGAAAGTGGTATCCGTGGTGGTGAGTTTAAAACATCAGAGGGGGTTACGACTGAGAATATCATTCAGAAAATCAAAAGTAGTAAAGATGCAGATTTTAAGGCTACGGCGCTCAATGAAATTATTCAGCAAGATAACTCAAATACATTTACTGCGGCTGAAAAGCGAGAAGCTGCTCAACTTGCCAGTGAAGTACGCAGTTTAAGTAATCAGAAATCTGAAAGCTTGCAATGGGTACTTTCAAACACAATTACTGATTCTGATATTTCTGGCCGTACCAATGTCCTTGCACCTAACAGTAAAGTCGTTAATGCAGCTTTAGATCAGACGGATGAACTTGGTCGCGCCAATGTAAAGAATTGGGATGAACTTAAGCAAGATGCTGAAAAAATACTTCGTCTTGGTGGACAATCAACACCAGAAGCTTTAGAACGAGTTTCGATTTATTTAGCTGCACGCCAGTCAGGTAATTCAGAAGTTATGTTGTCAGCTTTAGATGCTGTAGCACCTACTACGACCGTAGTAGATACTTTCCGAGAAAGAGGGACGTTATCTAATCTAGGATCAATTGATTCTAAAATTGAGAAGCAGGAGGCTCACCTTGATAAAGTCAGTGCAAGTATTGATGCCGACACTATTGCAAAGGCGAAAGAGAAATATGGTACTTCAATTAACGAAGCCGATGATCTTATTAAAGATACTGGAAACCTCGTTAAAAAATCTAATGATCTTACAGGTCAAGAATTTGATCCTGTTAAGCAAGTCGAAGTAAATCAGATTTCAATTGATAAACAGCAGAAACTTAATGTCATCAACAAGGAATATGGTGATGTGAGTGCTGAGATCGCTTCTAATGCCCCTGTAATACGTGATGCGTCAGGTAAATTAATTACTCCGAATATTACTCCTTACACGGAAAATTCGACAGAATATGACCGTCAGCTCACTACGGCTCAAATGGAAGGCAATAATGAGGAAATCATTAGATTGATCAACGATAAGCAATTACTTGAGATGGGCCAGAATGGAACTGTAGATGAAGCTATTAAAGGGTTTGAAAAAAATATAGAAAAGTAAGATAAAAAAAGCGGCTTTTCAGCCGCTTTTTTTATTTGTCCGAAGCCAGAAATTTATTCAAATCCCGCTCATAAAATTTAAAAGGGAATGTCTTTTCATATTGAGCGATTAGCTGTTCCTTCGTCTGTACACCGACTGAAATCTCTTTGTTTAAATGATCCAGTACAAAGGTGTAGTAAGAATCGAAATAGTTTTGTTCTTCTTTGTTCAGCTTGACGATTGAGTTGTCATTAACATGGAAGTTGCCGCCAGTAACATCATTCATTGACATGGTAAAAAGAAGTTTTTGCTCTGGTGTTTTCAAAGTTTTTAATCGCTCATTAACATCAGCAACTAACGATTTTCTGAAAGGTTCAATATTACCGATCGTGGTTACACCCAATTTGGTATGTAAGGCTTTATATTCCTCTATTTGGCTTTCAGTCATTAAGGGTTGTGTGATTTCACCAGATACAGGAACATTATTGGCAAAAACAGCAAAAGAACATGAAAGGCCCGAAAAAATTAGAAGTGATGCTAAAACTTGTTTTTTCATAAGTGACTCTGTTTTATGCTAAAAAAGATTAAGACCTAAGAAATATACTTTAAATATTATAAAAATAAAAACATTTTTAACTATTAAAGTTTTTTTATTGTTTTATTTTATATTTACTAACAATACATTTATAATCTTATTTATTTACTAATAATTATTAATAGGATTTCGGATGGCTGATCCTTTTGTAATATATACCATGGGCGAATCTGGCCTTTTTGCGAGTGCCTTAAATGGCGTAGCAATGCTGTTTAATGACACCGCTCTATTCCATGGTGACGGCGTTGGCAACATGGGTGTCGGTGCTTTTTTTGGCATGGTGATGCTTTTTGCTGTCTGGATTTACAATGCCGCCTTCAAGCAGCAAATGGATATGAGGGCATTGTTAGCACCCTTGGTTGTTTACATGATTTTGACAGTCCCTAAAGCTTCTGTTGCGATTGAAGATATTTATAGTGGCAATGTCAAAACTGTAGACAATGTACCTTTAGGTTTGGCTTTGCCGGCATCTGTAGCCAGTGGGATCAGCGTGGTATTTACTGAAATCATTGAAAAGGCATATCAAGTCGTTGATGATTATCCTAGTGGATATATGCCTAAGATTTCTGAGGATGGTTATGTTACCCCTTTAAAATTAATCAATGCTCTACGTGATTCAGCATCTATTGTTCCATCACAATCCTTACTTCAAACAACAAAAAACATTTATCAGTCATGTATCGTAAGTAATCCAAATTTTAATACAGAGCAGTATCAAAAATCTGATAATCCAGTCAAATACTTTACGGATGCCGCCAAAACAAGTACCAGTACTGTCGTATATGTAACTCTCGCTGTTACAGGCATTACAACTGACAATATGATGACTTGCGCGCAGGCTGCCGGCGAACTTGATAAAGCAATGACAGCGTATCTTGATGGCATCAACAACTCTGAGGGTGGGGCTACTGATGTTAATAAAATCATTGGAGATGTAACACTCTACAATTTAAGAAATGCCTTAATCCGTCAAATGTCAGCAAATGGTGAGTCTGCCGGCTTTAATCCAAAGCCACAAGCAGGAGGTAGTGACTACTCCATCAATGATATTGTGAATTACGTCAGTCTTATGGGAAATACATCTCAAGAGAACGCACGTAACTTTATGATGGCAACCATTTTTAACCCAATGCTCCAAACAGCAAGCTATTGCTACGATCAGGCTGATGGTATGTCGGGAATGTCAAAATGTTCTGCTTGGATCAGTTCAAGAAATCAATGGGAAGAAAAGAACGCAGCAGCAGCTACAGGCTTTTTACAGGTAATGCGTGACGGGCAGAACGTTCTGATCATGTTCTCGTTTCTAATTTTCCCGATTGTAGTTTTGTTCATCATGATCCAAGGAACAGGCTCATTTAAGTTACTTGGTAATTATATGGCATTTACTGTAGCTGCTTATTTATGGCTACCGATGGCTGCAATCATTAATTTCTACATACAGAACACCTTATCAGATGAATGGTTAAAAGTTGCTAACGCTACAGGCGTACATGAACTCAACCTGATCACTGGTCCACAATTTTATGCAGCAGTTTCCCAAAAACTTGCTCTAGCAAACGCTTTACTGGCGAGTGTACCTATACTTTGTATGATGCTGTTTAGCGGCATGATGATGGGTATGAATCAGATTTATGGCCGTATGAATAGTGCAGATGCGGGTAACTATGATGCCAAGGTCAATAACCCTGATATTGCTAAGTCAGCACCAATGGCCTCTACCAGTTCAGCAGTAACTATTAGTGGTCAAAACGTTGCAACAGTAAATGGTGTTCCTAAAGTCAGCTTATCTTCATCTAATACTCAGAAAACATCTTCTGAACTATCTAATTCAATGAGTAACCAACGAAGTGAACTTGAAGCAGAAATTGCAAGTTTAAGTAGTAAATTGGGTGTTAATGTTAGTTCTGACAGAACAAATTCGACCTCTATGGGCAGTAATACCGCTTATGCACAAGGCGATACGATTAGCGATTCAAGTGTGACTCAACAAGGCTCAGCTTTTAACAAATCAGTTGTTACAGGCAATCAAGTTGGATTAATGAATCAGTCGGGAACGCAAGATATTACTGCTTCTGGTGGCGCGGTAAGCGGAGGGCTTCAAGGGGGTGTTACTGGCAATAAAACCATAGGCGGCGATCAACAAACGGCAGGGAAAAATAATGCAGCAGGCGAGGATAAGAAAAATGCTCCTGCTTCCGTAAATCTTCAAGCGGGAGCGCAACTTGGTGGCACTGTTTCAGGCTCTAAATCAAATGTAGTAAGTGACGGCACTACTCTAAGCAATGCAAATACATCTAATCTGAATACGAGTGATAGTTTAACTAAAACCACCGCTTCCGCACATTCAAATGGCAAAAATACTTCTTTTACTGCATCTGATTATTCTCAACGCTTACAAGAGCTACGCACTACGGCGACTCAAACCAAGGGTAGTGATTTTACTGAACAGTACTCCAATGATTTCAACCGAATTCAATCTAAAATTGAATCATTGAAGCGTACAGAACAACAAAGCATGGAATTCAAAACTTCAACCACTGCCGAAGCGCCAGAGGTGCAGGGTATGATTAACCAGAATCCACAAGCATTTGAGAAATATAAGGCTGCTGTGAATAGTGTAGACGATCCGAATTTCCAACAGGATATAGCCCGTCAACAGCAATCACTTATCTCTATCGGAAACCCAAATGATAAAGCTAATGTGGCAATGGTAATGGCAGGGATGCAGTCTAAAAATCCAACAATCAATCAGGCAGCAATGGAATTCAATAACCCTCAAGGTGCAGAACGCTATAACGAAATGAGTCAGGCTGTTGGTCAGATCAATGTTCGTGATGTGGGTAATCGTGTAGACCAAAGAGCTGACAACGCTGCGGCACAGATTCAAGCTGCTCAGGAGCAAACAGGACTAACACCGGATGCAAGTGCCTTACCACAAAACGTTAATGGCCCAACATCCACGAATACGGCAGCGCCTAAGCAAGTGAATGCAAATATGATCAGCGTAACACCTGAAAATTATAACGAGGCGGCTACCACAGCCAATCAGAAGGTTTATGAGGGTACTAAACAGTATGTGAGTACAGAACCCAAAAAGTAATTAAACAGCGATTAAAAGCCTCTTGTATAAGGGGCTTTTTTTAATATTAAGATTAATATTAGTATTTATTTAAATATAAATAATACTATAATATTAATATTATTAAATCACTGGCATAGCGATTATATGAAATCAAATACTAATCAGGAGCTTTATAACGAGCTACTGCGCGAAGGGAAAATTTTTGCCACAAATATTAAACCCCCTTATGGCAATAATATTCATAATGAATACCTTTCTAACCCTTTTTATGATCCTAACAATCGCGCATTTAACATCTATTATTTGAATTCTAATGAGTTTGTCGATCAGATCAGAAAAAACCCTTTGTATCTTGGCTACATCCCACCGCAAATTTTCAATGAGAATGATATTTGGGATTTGATCAATGCTAATCCCATCTCAATCATCAACCTAGATGATTCATATATTCAACCGAATATGTATGCAACGGCGGTAATGATTGAGCCAAGACTACTAGGGCTATTGAATGAAAGTCACCAGACTGTTGATGTTGTCAGTGAGGTCATCAAAAAAGTACCAATGGCCCTACAGTATGTGCGTGATGATTTAAAGTTCTTCTATATTTGTCAGAAGGCTGTATCACTGGATTGGCGTGCTATTGAATTTGTACCGCCAAACATTATCGATTCAAAATTAATTGAAATTGCGAGTAAGGATGAAGATGCGTTTTTACTGGATAAAGTAGATCGCTCAAAGCTTGATGCTGATTTCTATGTTGATCAGCTTATGCGTTTCCCAATCGAAGGGGCCACGCATGTTATTGCAGCCAACTTGGTCAACAATGAACAACGCATCAATGAACTAATGTACTTTATAGAAAATTTGAACGCTTATGCACCTCAGTTCATTTTCGATAATTGTGATCCTAAAATTTTAATGCACCATGAAAAGTATGATGCACTGGTGTACATGCTGTCACAGCGTCCACAATGGATCGAGTATTTAAAACCTAGATTTATTACAAAAGAGATTTTTGAGATTGCACTTAATAATGGCATTTATCCAAAATTGGAAAGCATTAACTGGACAGGTGACTTGATTGCAAGTGCCTTCAATCTCAATAAGCGTGCTTACGTCAATCTTCCTGTAGATCGAGTGAATGCAGTAGGTGTAGAGCGTCTTACACAAACGATTGTTGAAGCCATTCAAAATGGTTGGGTTGATGAATTACCTAAGTATGTTTTCATTGATGAAGTCGTGAATAACCTTGATCTACGTCCAGACTTAATCGGCCAACGTCCAGAATTGGCATATCTCGTTACACAGGCTCATAACATTGAATGGGATCGAGTTCAAAACTTAGATTGCTCAGTTGCAGAAATGCGTTTGCTCAATGATCCAATCCCGACTGAATTAGCAGCAGAATTTTTCGATCGTTATGTCGAATCTTATGTAGCATTAGCAGATAAGGATAAAACTTTAGAAAGAACTGAAATCTTTTTAAAGAAATATCCAAATGAAATTCGTTCACTACCTAAAACGATGCAACAGAATTATTCAATGATGAGAAACTTACTTACTGGCAATCCATTGTTGGGACGTTATCTGCAAAAAGAAGAAATAATGGATATTTTTGCTACTTAAAAAAGGCTTAACCCAAGCGATCTAAAAGGTCGCTTGGGTTTTAGAGTCTAATTTTATAATGAGGATTTAATGATGAAAATTAAGATTGTAAATCTAAAGGGGGTAAAACGTGTCATTCATGGGAAGCTTCTCGATGACCTTGATATTGACTATACGCAAAATTTAGATAGCTTGAAGGCTGATATTGAATTAGCTTTAACTACATGGATAAGAATGAATAAACTAACCTTAATAGGCAGTCTAAAAACAATTTCAGTAAAAAACGTAGTGGTTCATCAGGGTTCTTCGCACTTGGATATTATAGAAGATGGTGTCGGCTCACTTAATTGGCTAACTGTTTTAGATAACCGCATTTTCTAAAATATAATTACTCAAAGTTAAAAGTTATCTTTCAGCACCCTACTTTAAACTTTAAGTAGGGCTTTTTTTATTTAATCTGAGGATGTCTTTATCATATCTAACATTATTAACAAGCAGTTAGAATTATTATCAGAAAAAGTAAAAGGCTAACTTAGTGTTATTTTTATTTTTGATTATTATAATATAACGTTAGTTAACCTTTAATTCACTTACTTTAATTATGCAACATTCCTAATATGATCTCTGATCAACCCGCCCAATTCTTCTGTAGGGGTCTTATTCGTGATCCTTAAGGTAGGAATTCCGGCGGCGGCGGCAATCTGATCACGTTGTAAATCTCTCATTCGGACTTTCTTGCTTGTATGTGAATCGTCATCGCATTCAACCACCAACAACGGATTGAAATATTCGTCAACTATCAGATAATCAACAGATTTTCTATTGAAGCGATTGCGAAGGGTCATTTGCTTGCAATCGATAAAAGCATTAAAACTAACTTGTGGGCAAATCATCACACCATCCGGAAGATTGCTAATAATTCTCTCAAGGTTATATGCTTCGCTATCGGTAAGAATCTTTTTTGGGGCAACGTTTCCTTCAAATTCGGAAACTTTATCTTCTTCTTGATCAGAATCTATATGATCGTCAGGGATGTCATTTTTCAATTCTTTTGTCTTAAATATTGTGCCAAACACTATGACAACGATCAAAAGAAAGACAGCAACAAAGGCCAATATCTTAAAAAATAAAATCATATTAAAATCAGTGAGAATTCTACATAACTCGATTATATTTTAAAAACATTAGCATATATATAGAGTATTTGATTATTATTTATCAAGTGTTCTTATAATAAACTTTTAATATTTTATTTTTTGATTTAGTATAACCTATACCTTAATATTCAAAATGTTTTATGACTACCAACGCATTGCAAGATTTATCAGAAAATTCAGCTTATTGGAATTTGATCAATCCAATTGGTGCAAAGTCAGACGTTGATGTTGTACGAGCATGGATTGAACATTCATGTAGCAATTCAGAAAATACACTTTCAAGCTATCTCAAGGAAATTAAACGATTTCTAATTTATTGCGATTCCATTCACACCCGATTTGATCATATATCTGCTTTAGATATTAATCGTTATTTATCAATCCTATTAAATCCGGATGAAAATTGGTTAAAGCCCGAAAGCGGAGATGTAACGTGCAAAACTCAAATCTTGCTCAAACCCTTGAAGTTGGATTCAGTAGAATATTCACAGCGAGTTCTTAAAAGCTTCTATAACTACATTAAAGAAGCAGGGGTCATCAAATCAAATCCTGTTGTACTGTCTACTAAGATAAAGGCTAATGAAGCTTATACCACCTCTGGCAAATCGCTGAGCTTTGATGCTTGGGATTACTTAAGTTCTTGGTTAAAACATGAAAGTGTAAAATCTAATTCTAGTCATGAAAGAAGTAAGGCAATCCGAGATAGATGGTTGATGCACCTTTTATATTGTACTGGCGCACGTAGATCATCTATTGCTCATATTAATATGGCGTGCTTTTCAGTACAGCAAACGGCGAACAGACGGGTATGGGTACTAAAATTCATAATGAAAGGCAATCGTGAACATACCGTATTGCTCACTGATCAGCTTATGGAAGAACTCAAATTTTATAGATTAAGTATTGGTTTACCTGAGTTGCCGAATGCTCACGAAGAAAATATCCCCGTTGTTCCACCAGTCAGCCTAAAACCTAACAGCATTTTGAAAGCTACAAAGAATATTTCTGAACGTGGAATAAATTATGTGATTGAGGAATCCCTAAAAAGGGCAGCAAGTGATTGTGAGGATTACTTTATTGCTAAAGAGTTAGAGTCTGCAACACCGCATACTTTTCGCCATACTTGTGCAACGCATTGGTTGACGCTTGGCATAGATGTAGTAGCTACTCAAAAACATTTAGGACATAAGAACATCAATACCACTATGATCTATATGCGCGACACGGATGAACACCGACTCAATGAAAACGATAGGTTAACCAAAATTCTTGCGGAACGAGAAAGACGTTTTAAATAGCTGTAATACCTAGATTTTTATATGTTACAAACTATCGAAAATTAGAGTCTTTTAATAATCTTCAATGGCGATTTATATCTCATTTTTAAAATACAATAATAAAAAAACGATCGTATATTAATCACATGAATATTTCACATATAGCTTATAATAAGATTTAATATTTAAATTTCATTTAATTATCTGTTTACGATTTATTTAACTTTTCTTTTGTCTTTATTGCTTGAAAGTTAATACAAACAATAAATATTTAGGTCTGATATATGATTTTAAAATTAAAAAACTATAAAGATGTAATTTAAATGTATCTTTTAGTAGTTAATCATTTTCCACACCTAGAATTTAATGAATGAGAAAAAACAAAATATCGCTATTTTTAACAAGATAATGTTACAAGAAATAACAAATAATGAATAGTTTCAATTTTCATCTTTAATATTAATGCTCCGCAACGACCTGTAAGCCTTTTTATATCAAGCGATCAGCAGAATAGGGGGCTGATATGGCGAAGAAAGTATTTATGCTGAAAAATGTCAAAAAGGGCTAGAATTCACACGAAAGTAATGAGTTTTGTGTTCATTTTTCCTTTATGCACAATAAAAGAGCAGAAATTTATAAGCTTAAGATAGTAATACCTAGAGCCATCAACCCTCAATTAGCTCCAAGATGAGGGTATCCAAGACACGAGAATTTTGTACATTTCTCTATTATTCGATGATAAAAAGAATATAAATAAAAGAACACTTTTCACGTATTTGTAACATTTTGCCCTAGCAAAAATAAACGTACATATATCCAGAATTATCATTTTCATTTAGCTTCCACGAGGCTAAACTTATAATATGAAGTATGATTTTATACCAGTCGTATTTAATTAAATGGATAATTTGTTTTAAAAATTAAACAGGGTTAGTTTAATCTATAGTTGAGAAATAATTTAATCATGAATTTATTTTTATATTATTTAATTTTATTATTTTTTTAACGTTTGGTAAAATAATTTATTTAAATAGGTGCGCTTTTCACGCCATTTCTTTTAATATTTAATTTAGAAAAATTGATTTCACTATTTATTTTTTTTAATCCTCCATTTAGAGGATGAATATTTTTTAGTTTAACCTATAAGTTAATATTTTTTTAATATTAGTATGGAAACCCCGTTTAAAATTATTACACAAGATTACATTAAAAGCTTAAAATTTAGTACTGCACATAATAGTAGTTATATGCAGTATGTGGGGGAGTATTGATTTTTCATGACTTTTTTTGAAAAATTGTGACCTTGAACGACCTAATAGGTCGTCAAATCGATTAAATTTTTTAAACATTTCTACCAATCAATTATTAAATCAATATGTTAAATTAAACTTAGATTCAAATTCTTTTGATTTATTTTTCATCTTAATATTTAAAAATACTTCCCTTTTAGTTTGTGAATTAATGGTGCAAATATTTTAAGTGAAAATATTTTAATTTTAGGTGAATATAAAGCAAATAAGTGGTAATTTATTACCATGGAATGTTTGTAGTAGAGATATAGGGTTAGCCATGAATAAACAAATAGCAAAATCTAACAAGTTACTTAAAGATGTATTTACATCACCAGATAGTCGTAAAGATTTAGATAACATTGCAGCGACAGTTAGCCAACTACCATCTGATGTAATTGATAAAATGTTGGCTCATGCAGCGAATGAACTTGAAAAGCGAAAATTGGTAGAAAAAGACGAAGCGATTCTCAAAATTTTGGAAATTGTAAAAAAATACAACATTCCATTTGATGAAATTACGCACGTTCTTGAAAGCTCTGACGCAATTTATGGTAATCATTCCGATAACGGAAAATACCGTAAGCTTTATGTTGATCCTACGAATAACAAGAACATTTGGACCGGCGTTGGCCGCAGACCTGAATGGATTCGTCAACAAGTTGAACAAGGCGTAGATATTGAAACATTTGCTGTTCAAGTAAGTAGTGAAGATAACGTTCGTAAGATGTATTTCTTCAACCCTAAGAAGCCAACTCAACGTTGGAATGGTCTTGGCCGTAAACCTTTCTGGTTTAAAGACCTTGAAGCAAGTGGTGAAGATTTAGAGCAATATAAAACGTATTTCTAAATCTACATTCTTGGCTTTCCATAGAAGCACTTTTTATAAGTGCTTTTTTTACGTCTGTATCTATATATCTCCCTTTCAATAAATTTAGACATACGGCGTTTTTACCTGATCTTTTTATGAATAGAAATTTTAGCTGTTGCATTTTTGCTTCATAGCTATTAAATTTCACACAGGTTTAGTGCGCCTTACCTGTGTGAAAGTAGAAGCCATTTTTTTATACAGTTTATATTTTATCCAAATCGAGCCTTGCTTGTGCTGCTTTGCATAAATTCACACCATTGCAGAAATAAACAAGGATTCGATTATGAATGCTAGTATCTCCGACTTTAAAAAATTAATTAAAAATGAAGCTGAACAGCTTTTTCTCGCCTTTAAAATAGCAATTCAGTCGTCTGATTCAATAATTGCTTTTGAACCCTCCTTAACATCTCCTTCATTACAGCAATGTCATGAAATAATTTCTCAAGCTTATGGATTCAATTCATACAATGGCTTGCTGAATGCTCATAGTTACAATGATGCTTCTTTCAATACAAAAAAACTTAATGATTCAATGGTAAGTTTTTTCTTGCAAGCGAACATTAATGAGTCATCTGGCGTATGCGAGATGATTGAGCTTATGCTGAACCCTGATGTTCTGGCACTTCTTATCGAAGATGTGAATTCTATTAGTCTTTTATTGCGCGGTTTTCCGTCCCTTGATTGCTTTAAGCTTCCTAAGCGTTTTTATATAGATGAATTTATAATTGATGTTAAGGATTCTTCTGAAACTCATATTGCGAACTGGATGCTCTCGCTTTTGGTCGAATTTATTGAATCGCTTGATCACATGACTCGCAGAGATTCGGAGGTGTATGCAGTACCTTTAAATCTTATATATAAGCATAAAATTTCAGACTTGAATAAAGTGCGCGACATTGTTATCGATCTTGAAGATTTATTGAATCGGTCCGGCTTGATACGTGTTTCTATGGGTGAGTTTGATTTTGAAGATCATCACTTATCAAAAGTGAATTTCAGTGTTTCTAGTGAGCTATCAAGACATCTAAAAACCATTTCTAAGTTAATTCGGAATGAAGGTGCAGTTACTACCCGACTGAATAGTGCCTTGGATCAGCGTAATCTCCCAAAATCTACAGTTTTTAATAGTGAGTATCATACGGCGTACTTGACCCAAAGCCCGCATAAGCGCCTATCTGGGACTAATATAGTTAAATATAAGCTCAACAGTTTTTTCTTCTTTAGAGTGTATTTAAACCTTATTGATGATGCTACGGGTCAATTCAATGCGTATGTGAATCCAAATAGCCTTATGCCTGATTTCGTTTTTGAAGATAGATATATTGAAGAAGCTGTGCGGCAGTTCAATAAGAAATATGAGAAAAGCATTTTACCTTTCATAGCTGAATATATGAAACATCATGTACATGTGCTTCATAAACTAAAGCCTCTGTTGCATAACATTCCCTCTGATAAATTTGCACCACTAATGTCAGATGAACTCGAAGAAGAATTAAGTGCGATGAATATAAGGATCAACGCTATGCTTTATGAGATGCGTGAAAAATTGATGAGCGATGGTTTGAAAAGAAGAATTGAAGAACTTGTTCATTCAGTACGTGTGAGATAATCATTAAAAGCTGCTCTAAGGGCAGCTTTTTCTATTTCTGAATAAAGTATTTTTTTGGTGTTCTATCGGTTTAGTTTTTAATCCTATTGTTTTTCTTCCATAAAAGCTTATTATTTTGATTTTGTGGCCGTAAGTCTATCTATAATGAACCAACAAAGACAGTGCGAGTACCTTTATCTCGCGTGGTAGCAATTAAAGACTTTTTGGCAAACTGTAAAAAACCCAAAGTGGATGAAGTGGATTCTATAGCTGCTATAGTACCTACCATCAAAATGAGTATTCCTTTAGCCACTGAAAAGGTAGCAGCAGGCTTTCCATCTCCTGCACAAGATTTTGTCGAAAGAACTTTAGATTTAAATGAACATCTGGTGAAGAATGAAGCCGCTACTTTCATGGTTACAGTAGCTTCACTCTCAATGCAGGATGTGGGTATTGAGATCGATGATGAGCTTATCGTGGACCGTAGTATTGAAGCCAAACACGAAGATATTGTTATAGCCAATATAGACAATGAATACTTCACCGTGAAACGGCTAATGATCGAAAACGGTAAATGTTGGCTCCAAGCAGAAAACCCAGACTTTTCCGACATTCACTTTAAAGATGGTCAAGAAATGATGATCTGGGGTGTAGTGACATTCGTAATCAAACCGTTCCGTAAAAAGTATAAATAAGACATAACTATTAGACTGGTTCATTTTCATGGATAACCAAAACAAGATCATTGCATTAGTGGACATCAATAACTGTTATGTCAGTTGTGAACGTGTTTTTAATCCGAAATTAAACAATAAAGCGGTAATCATCCTCAGTAATAACGATGGCTGTGCTGTTGCAAGATCACAAGAAGCGAAAGACTTGGGAATCAAAATGGGCGTTCCCCTGTTCCAGATTCGAGATATTGTTGAGAAGCATGATGTACAGGTGTTATCAAGCAATTACGCTCTATATGCAGAAATGTCGCGCCGGTTTATGAAAATCTTAGGTGAGTTTGTTACTTCATCTGAGCTAGAGGT